>ENA-OWOZ01000636-OWOZ01000636.1-bioreactor-metagenome-genome-assembly--contig:-NODE-636-length-41393-cov-3.623197_pt1 | contig 41393 bp, 36 predicted proteins | sample MGYA00238140_ERZ651804 | MGnify/ENA primary metagenome ERZ651804 (study PRJEB26910, sample SAMN07631232) | bioreactor metagenome | isolation source: Switchgrass digestor | place: USA: Dartmouth...
TAGACGGCAAGATAGTGCACGCAGCCAACAAGCGCCAGGGTATAATAGTATCAAATTATAAATACAGAAAAATACACAGCATCAGAAGAATAATTCAATAACTCGTATATGAAGATACATGAGTAATACAAGCGCGTATGTTAAGGCCTCCTTTATCAGGAGGCCTTTTTGCATCTTTTTTTGACGCTTGGTAGATCATTTTTTATCTTTGTTTTCTGGGAGCCTGACAATCGCTTGCTTTAAAACGGCAATCCTTCGCTGCTTGCCCAAAGGCCTTACTCCCTTGAGGCCTTGCCCGTCAGCTGGCATTTAAGCTTTTAAACAAGCTGTTAATTGCAATTAGAACCTCCTTGGTTATGCAGAACATATCAGGGAGTTTTATATCAATAGAATGAATAATCAAAATACTCATTTGAATAGCTTATAAATTGAGTGAATTTATTATACTATTTTCAGCAACTGGCTTATTTAAAAATTTGATTAATTTCCTATTGACAAGATAAAAACTGTGCATTCTGCACAAAATACATTTTGAAAATGGCAAAAAATGGGGGTTTATAGGTAAATTTTAACAAATGGCAAAAAGTTATCCACAGCTTATAAGACTGAATTTGTTATAAAATAAAGTTATACACCGATTTATCCACATTATCCACATTTATTAACTACTAGTGTCTAACAGTTTTTTTGATGTCAATATCGAAAATGCGTTTTGTTACAAATGATAATCCTTAAAATTAAGCCGACTTTATAAATTTTCTTATGCAAGGTTTAATTGTCGGAAAATTCCAGGCCATGAGGGTTAATTTTCCGTACATATTCCGAAAATATCAAAGATGCTTGTATTATTGATCCTGCAGTGATAAGAAATCGGGATAATGCGTACTCACCTGATGGTGGTCTTGCAATACTTTGGGGGAATTTGGCGCCTGATGGAGCTGTTGTAAAGAAAGGTGCTGTGCTTCCTGAGATGATGGTGCATAAGGGACCTGCAAAAGTTTATAATAGCGAAGAAGAATGTGTGGAAGCTTTATTATCTGGCAAGGTAGAAAAAGGTGATGTGGTTGTAGTTAGATATGAAGGTCCAAAAGGTGGACCTGGTATGAGAGAAATGCTTACACCAACATCAGTTATTGCAGGCATGGGTTTGGATAGTAGTGTAGCCCTTATTACGGATGGTAGATTCTCAGGCGCATCCAGAGGTGCATCTATAGGTCACATATCACCAGAGGCTGCTGCCGGCGGATTAATAGGCATTGTTGAAGAAGGTGATATCATAAGCATTGATATACCAAACAATAAACTGGAACTTTTGGTGGACGAAGAGACCATTGCTGAGAGAAGAGCTAAATTTGTTCCATTGGAAAAACCTGTACCAGATGGGTATTTGAAACGTTATCGAAAAATGGTGACCTCCGCTAATACCGGAGCCATATTTGAAGACTAGACATATTTATATATTGTTATAAAAAGCTCTAGCCGTTAAACGGCAGAGGAATAAAAATAAGGGGGAAAAGAAAATGAAAAAAATGTATCGTGTAATGGCCATCCTTGTCACATTCATCATGGTTTTTGGTCTTGCTTCCTGTGGAAGCGAACCAGCACCTGCACAGACATCGGGAGAAGCACCTGCAGCTGAAGCTCCGGCTGATACAGTAGTTATCAAGCTGGGTACCACTGTAAATGAACAGGACAGTTTCCAAGTTGCGGCTGAGAAGTTTGCAGAGTTGGTAGCAGAACGAACTAACAATGCATACAAAATCGAAATCTATCCCAACGCCGCTTTGGGAGATGAGCGTACCATGCTGGAGAGCATGCAAATGGGTACCCTTGACATGGGTATCATAACCAGCGGACCATTTGTTAATTTTGCACCTGAGATGGGCGTTTTGGATATGCCTTTCCTTTTTGGCAGCAATGAGGATGTTTACAAGGTTCTTGACGGCGAGATAGGCAAAGAACTGCTTAGCAAGCTTGAGGCTGCAAATCTCAAGGGGCTTGCATATGCAGAGAGAGGATTCAGGAATCTTACAAACAGCGTCCGTCCGGTAGAAAAAGCTGCAGATATTAAAGACCTTAAAGTTCGTGTTATGGAGAATGAAGTTTACATAGCAACCTTCGAAGCGCTGGGAGTCAATACAGTTCCTATGGCATGGACTGAAGCACTCACTGCTTTGCAGCAAAAGACTATACAGGGACAGGAAAACCCTGTTAATGTTATCCATGCCTTCAAGCTTTGGGAATCTCAGAAATATGTCACCATGACCCGTCATGCTTATGCATCTGCAATAATAACAATGAGTCTTGATAGATTTAAGAGTCTTCCCGCTGATGTACAGCAAATATTCATTGATTCAGCACAAGAGGCAGCTGAATATGAACGTCAATGGGTTGCAGATAATGAAGAAAAGCAGATGGCAGAGCTTGAGCAAAACGGTATGGTAATTGTAAGAGAGCCAGACTTGGAGAGCTTTAGAGAAGCAGTTGCAAGCGTATACAAGAAATACCCTCAGTATAGCGATTATCTATCAAGGATCGAAGCAGCCCTTAAATAGATGAACGGGGAGGAGGTGTATTCTATGGCGGTTGCAAAAGCAATCAATAAGGCAAGTGATTTGCTGGACAAGGTCTGCAGCATAATAGTGGTAGTACTGCTTGCCGGCATGGTGCTTGTTACTACAATGCAAATCATATGCCGTGTGTTCTTCGACGCTTTGACATGGAGCGAGGAGGTTGCACGTTATCTTCTGGTATGGTCAACTTTCATAGGTGCAGGATGCGTGTATAAAAAAGGAGGACATATTTCTGTACTGATTGCGCAGGAGCTGTTGCCAGGGAAGTTGCGAAAGCTGGTACAGATTCTGGTGCATCTGCTATGTGGAGCCTTCTTCGCCATTACATTATATTATGGATTCAAATATATGCGCATGCAGGGTAATCAGCTTTCTGCAGCACTACGCATACCAATGAGACTAATGTATATGGCTATACCCATTGGCTGCGGCATCATGCTGTTTCATGCGTTTAATGCAATAATACAGATACTATTTGAAAAGGAGGTGGCTGCACAATGACTGCATTGCTGTTTTCAGTGTTTCTAATAGGACTTTTGATAGGAATACCTATTGCATTTGCAATAGCAATTGCTGCTGTCGCGGTATTGCTCAGGGGCGATGTAAACTTATTGATTGTAGTGCAGCGTATGTTTGCAGCTACTGATTCCTTTCCGCTTATTGCGGTGCCCTTTTTTATACTGGCAGGAGATCTGCTTGCGCGCGGCGCCATATCGGTAAAACTAGTCACATTTGCTGAGGCACTCCTGGGAAGAATAAGAGGGGGTCTTTCGGTGGTATCGGTTGTTGCAGGCATGTTCTTTGCCGCCATCTCCGGGTCCGGAGCAGCTACTACAGCAGCTGTAGGTGCTACATTGATACCGGAGCTAAAGAAGCGTGGCTATAAGGAAGATTCATCCACTGCACTAATAGCCTCAGCAGGTTGTATAGGAGTTGTAATTCCGCCTTCTGTTCCTATGGTCTTGTATGCGGTTATCGCAGACCAGAGCGTGACCCAGCTTTTTAAAAACGGATTTCTGCCGGGTATTATGATGGGGGGCATTTTGGTGGCCATATCCCTCAGACAGGCATATAAATACAATTATCCCATGGGTACGCAGTTTTCCTGGAAGAATCTTTGGAGAACCTTTAAGGAAGCCATTTGGGGTTTGCTGATGCCTATGATTATCCTTGGAGGAATATTCTCTGGCTATTTCACACCTTCGGAGGCGGCAGCAGTCGCTGTTGTGTATTCAATGCTGGTATCCATGTTTTTGTATCGAGATCTTACACTCAAGGAAATTGGGAAAATAATGCTTGGCAGCGCCAGGACTTCTGCCATCATTATGATAATAATATCCTGCAGCGGAGTATTTGGCTGGGTGCTTGCAAACTGGAAGATACCTGAAGCAGTGGCACAGGGGATACTATCCATATCTACAAACAAGTTTGTAATATTATTCCTGATCTCTATAATAATATTGATAGCAGGTGTATTTATGGAGACTTCTTCGGCGGTCATATTGCTCACACCAGTATTTTTGCCATTGATGCGCACATTGGGAGTAAATTTGGTGCATTTTGGAATCATATTCACGGTTGGTATTTCAATTGGTATGGTTACTCCGCCTGTGGCGATAAATCTGTTTGTGGGTTCCAGTATAACGGGTATGCCCATTGAGAAGATAGCCAAAGCAGTGCTACCTTATCTATTTGGTTTGATTGCCATGTTCTTGCTGTATATCTATCTGCCAATACTCATACCTGGATTGATTTTCTAACACAAACACCATATTTCTTTATAAAAAAACTCATGCAATCCGCAAATTGCATGAGTTTTTTTATTTAAACTTAGGCAAAATTCCTACATTCTGTGTTGCTTTTATTGTAACCGCTATTGTGGGGCCTAATATTACACCTATGGGACCCATTATTTTTGCTCCTGCATATATGGATATGAGGGATATGAGAGGATGAATGCCAAGCTGATGGCCTACAACCTTTGGTTCTATCATATATCTTACAACAACAATTATTAAATATAATATTAACAGGGAAATACCTAGTTTATACTTACCGATTATTATAGCTACAATTGCCCATGGCACATAAACGCTTCCAGTGCCCAGTACGGGTAATACATCTACTAACGATACCAATATGGAAATTGTTAACGCATATTTTACTCCAATAATGTTAAGTCCAATCAATGATTCCACAAATGTTATGCTTATCAATATCAATTGTGCTTTCAAAAAACCTACCAAAGATGTTAAAAGATTTTTTTTGAAGTTTATTAGCTTGCTTTTCCAGGCAGGAGTGAATTGCCTGAATATAAAATTCTCAATTTTATCAGAATCCTTAGTAAAGAAGAAGGCAGCTACTGAAGTAATAATAAAAATAATACCCAGTTTAGGTAATGCATAAAGCGTATTCACAGTATGTTTAGCAGTGCTAGTCAAAACTACTCCTAGCTTATCTAATAAGTTCTTTGCTGTCTCTATAGCATATGTAGTTACTTCTGGTGGAAGCTGTATATATATGCTCTGTGCTTCCTTAGATAGATCTGTAATAAACTTATAGATTGCATCTGAATAAAGAGGCAGTCTTGATGTAAGGTAAACAAGTTCTGATATACCTTTGCTTAAACCTAGTGTTAACAGAGCGAAAAAAACTCCGTATACAAGCAACATCGATATGGCCACTGATATACCTTTTCCAATTTTCATGGGATAAAAACTCTTTGCTATTGGTTTAATCAGAAAAGAAATTAAAATTGCAACTATAAAGGGGGATAGATACTGGAAAACTAATTTTAAACCAAATACTACTGCAAGAAATACCAATGCGTAGACAATAAGTTTTAGGAGAGTTGCCAGGGTTTTTAGTATATAGTGTGTATATCCATCTACTTCATTCTTCAAATATATTCACCTCTTTTTCTTTATAGCCACATCTTTTATTCTTATTCAAATTATATGCGAAAAATAATAAATATTCAATTTATATCTATCAAATCCTTTATTGCAGATAAAGATAAAGGTATAATAGAGCTAAGAATAAAGTGACTCGTGCTGCGTTGCCCTTAGTATTCCTATAGGGTCCTGGCACGTGACACGAGCTTAAAACGGGTTCCGAGTCACGGGTCCCGAGTCAATAAAAGAGTATTTATGAGGAGAAAAAAGATGCTATACAATGACATCCCTATACTAAAATCATTAAAACAATATGCAGATTCTAATATATTACCCTTTCATATGCCAGGACATAAAAGAGGCATGATTTTTCATAGATTAGGTTTGGAGCACCTTTTAGACGACATAATAGAGATGGATACCACTGAAGTGCCTGGTGTGGACAATTTACACAGTCCTGAAGGTGCCATTATGGAAGCACAGAATCTGGCAGCCAGGGCTTTTGGAGCTGATCATACATTTTTTCTTATTAACGGCACCACATCTGGCATATATGCTATGATATTAGCAGCTACAAATCCCGGAGACAAGATACTTATACCCAGGAATGCCCATAGATCTGCAGTGAGTGGAACAATATTGGGAAAGCTGCAGCCAGTATATATGATGCCGGAAATAGATCCTTATATGGAAATACCTATGGGTATCAAAGCTTCCACAGTTGAAAATGCATTGGAGCATCATCCTGATGCCAGGGCAGTGCTTATTACAAACCCCACATACCATGGTGTATGCTCTGATATAGAAGACATTGCCAGAGTTGTTCATGAGAGAGGGAAATTGCTTTTGGTTGATGAAGCCCATGGTTCTCATCTCTCATTTCATGCTCAGCTTCCACCATCAGCTATGGAGGCGGGAGCAGACATGGCAGCCCAAAGCACCCATAAGACTTTGCCATCTATGACAGGCAGCTCCATGCTTCATGTGAAAGAGGGAAAAGTTGATATAGACAAGCTGAAATTTTTCTTACAGTTGGTTCAGACCACAAGTCCTTCTCATGTGATGTTGGCCTCTCTAGATGTGGCCAGATATATTATGGAAAAACGTGGACATATGCTTCTTGAAGAATGCATAAAATACAGCAATAAGGTAAGAAATGAAATAAATGATAAATCATCTTTTTACTGTTTAGGAAGGGACAAGATAGGCAACTATGGTATACATGATATAGATCCTACAAGAATAACAATTTGCTTAAGGAGGGGAGGAATCAGTGGAGTTAAAGGGGAAGAAATATTAAGATCCAAGTATAATATTCAGATGGAGATGAGCGATGCTCATAATATTGTGGCCATAACCTCCGTGGCAGATGATGAAAAATCATATATGAGCCTTCTTAAGGCAGTATTGGATATGGAACAATGGAGCAATAATGAAGAAAGAACTCTTTATAGAGCAGAATTTCCTAATTCAGCACCTGTTTGTCCAATATCCCCTTATGAAGCTGTATACAGCCAGGCAGAATATATAGACATAGAAAAAAGCCCAGGACGCATATCTGCTGAAATGGCAGTGCCATATCCACCAGGCATACCGGTTTTAATGCCAGGAGAATATATTGAGAAGGATATCATTGATTACCTGAGACAGTGTATCAATTTAGGTATAAAGGTAAGCGGCATTTCTGATTATAGAATGGAGAAGATTAAAGTTATAAAATAAAAGGAGGTTCTATGTATGAAAATGAAATTGGTATTGGCAGTTGTTCAAGATGATGATTCGGGAGAATTGATTGAAAGATTGGTTAAAAATAAATATAGTGCAACCAAATTAGCTTCTACAGGAGGATTCCTGAAAGAAGGCAATACTACATTGATGGTGGGAGTTACTGCTGATAAGGTAGAAGATGTAATTAGCATAATAAAAGAAGTTTGCCAAAGTAGAAAACAAACCTTCACCACACCCATACCTCCAACAGGATCCGCCAGTGTTTTTATACCCTATCCCATTGATGTTATGGTAGGAGGAGCAACCATCTTCGTGCTGGACATTGATCATTTTGAAAAAGTATAGGAGAGCTTAGTGATAGATATGGACTTTAAAGATATAATAGGTCAGGAGGTTTTAATCCAAAGCCTTCAAAATTCAATAAAAGATGACATGGTTGCTAATGCTTACATATTCAATGGCCCTGCAGGATCAGGCAAGAAAACGGTTGCGGATATCTTTGCCAGAGCTATTAATTGCAGGGATGCAAATAATAAACCCTGCAACCTTTGCTCTTCATGCAAAAAAACAATAGCCAGGGCAAATCCGGATATAATATATATTAAGCCCACTGGAAACTCAATCAAGATTGATCAAATCAGAAAGCTGATATCAGATATTTCCAGGAAACCTTATGAGAATCCTCACAGAGTAATTATCGTTGAAAAAGGGGATAGTTTAACTTCCGATTCACAGGATGCATTTTTGAAAACCCTGGAGGAACCTGAGGGGAATAATGTATTCATATTGCTTACGGAAAACTATAATACCTTACTTCCCACTATAATATCCAGGTGTCAGGTATATAGTTTTCAAAGATTGAACCGGGAGAATATGAAAACTGTTTTGGCTGGATTAGGGTTTACACAACCTGAAGAAATTGAGATTGCAATAGAAAACTCCAATGGTATAATAGGAAGAGCAATAGAAATACTTAAGAATAGAGAACTTGAACCTAAAGGCAAAGCATATGAGGAACTTTTGCTTGAGCTTTTAAAAGGAAGCAGGGTAAAGGTATTGGATTGCAGCGAAAGTTTGTTGCACAGCAAAGATGATGGAGAAAAACTGTTAGGTTTTCTTCTTAGCTTTTTCAGGGATATACTTGTTCTAAAAGATATGAATGATAATGAATATATAATTAATAAGGCTATTGATACTTATATAAAGGAGAATTATGTTCATAACTTTAAGGAAGAAGACTTGTTTCAAATAATAGACTCTATAAAGCAGATTATGATTTCTATGGATTTTAACGTAAGTTATAAAAATTCTATAGACAGTTTGCTTTTAAGAATATTGGAGGTTAATAATGATAAAGGTAGTAGGAGTACGGTTTAAGAAGGCAGGGAAGATATACTATTTTGACCCTGACGGACTGGACATAAAAAAGGGCGATAATGTAATTGTAGAGACTATACGAGGTGTAGAATTTGGAAATGCTGTGGTTGGAATAAGAGAAGTTGGAGAGGAAGATATAGTAGCCCCGCTTAAAAAAGTGTTAAGAATTGCTACGCCAGAAGATTGTCTCAAATACGAAGAGAATAATCAAAAAGAAGATGAAGCCTTTAAAATATGCCTTGAAAAGATAAAAAATCATGACCTGGGTATGAAGTTAATTGATGTTGAGTATACTTTTGATAATAATAAGATAATATTTTATTTCACAGCAGATGGCAGAGTGGATTTCAGAGAGCTTGTAAAAGATTTAGCAGCAGTATTTAAAACCAGGATAGAACTAAGGCAGATAGGAGTAAGAGATGAAGCCAAGATGCTTTCAGGGTTGGGGCCATGTGGGAGGACTCTTTGCTGTGCTACTTTTTTAGGAGAATTTGAGCCTGTATCCATAAAGATGGCAAAGGAGCAAAATCTATCCCTGAATCCTACTAAAATATCAGGGATATGTGGAAGGCTGATGTGCTGCTTGAAGTATGAGCAAGAAGCATATGAAGAAGTAAGAAAGTATCTTCCTAAAGTGGGAGCTCTGGTTGATACTGGTGAAGGCACTGGGGAGGTTATAGAATCCAGCGTTTTGTATGAAAGCGTAAAGGTAAAGATGGACTCTCCGGATAATAATATAAAAACCATAAAAGAATTTTCCATGTATGATGTTAAGGAGATAGTACCAGGTAAAGACATAGAACCAGAGATTGAAGTAGAGGATTTGGAAGAATTAGAGAGCCTGGAAGAATAATGATATTTTTATAACAATTTTATCTATTTGAAGGGTTTTCAATAACAAATTTTAGTGGTAAAATGGATAAAGAGATTTTAAGGAGGTGTCCAGTAATGGCATATAAAATAACAGATGCTTGCATTAGCTGTGGAGCTTGTGAGGCAGAATGCCCTGTTAGCTGCATAAGCGCAGGTGATGACAAATATGTTATAAATCCTGAGGAATGTATTGAATGCGGAGCTTGTGCAAATGTTTGCCCCGTTGATGCTCCTGTACAGGACTAATCTATAATAAAAAAAAGACCTGAGGGTCTTTTTTTTATAACATAAGACCAGCGACCAGAGACTTTATATCATGGAGGTAGCGCCTTGGAAGATCTTTTAAAACTAAATGAAACTTTAGATGATTTACAAAATGGATATTATATAATACAAAAAAAAGAAGGATTCCGATTTGGTGTAGATGCGGTTCTCCTTTCTGATTTTGCAGCCTTGAAGAAGACCGATAATGTTCTGGAAATGGGCACCGGTACAGGAATAATATCTATTTTGCTTCATGCCAAGAAAAATCCAAAAAAAATTACTGCCATAGAGATTCAAGAGGACATGGCTGAAATGGCACATCGAAGTATAATATATAATAAACTTGAGGATTATATAACCGTATTGCCTATGGATTTAAAGGATGCTCCTAAAAAATTGGGCAAGGGAGTATTTAATGCAGTTGTAACCAATCCTCCATATATGAAGTTGGGCTGTGGTATAATCAACCCTTCAGAAAAGCAGGCCATCTCAAGATTCGAAGTAGGCTGCAGCTTGGAGGATGTTCTGGACTCGTCCTATGAGGTACTAATGCCTGGTGGGAAGCTCTTTATGGTACATAGAGCAGATAGGCTTGTAGATATCATATTTAATATGAGGATGCGAAAGATTGAACCTAAGAGAATACGATTTGTTCATTCAAGCATAAACAAGAAACCTCACCTTCTGTTAATTGAAGGAATGAAAGGCGGCAGACCTGAACTTAAGTTCATGGAGCCTCTTTATATATATGATGAAAACGGAGACTATACCCAAGAAATACATAATATTTACGGGAGGATGAAATGATGGCTTCCTGTCTTTATATAGTTGGAACTCCCATAGGCAATCTGGAGGATATAACACTAAGGGGTATAAGGATACTTAAAGAAGTTGATATTATAGCTGCAGAGGATACCCGACAGACAGCAAAGCTATTGAATCATTATGATATTAAAAAACCTATGATAAGCTATCATGAACATAACAAAAAGACCAAAGGCGATGAAATCATAGGATTGATTTTCCAAGGGAAAAATGTGGCTTTGGTATCCGACGCAGGGATGCCTTGTGTGTCTGACCCGGGTGAAGATTTGGTCAGGCTCTGTGTGGAAAAAGGGATTGAGGTTATTCCTATCCCTGGACCTTCTGCTTCTTTAACAGCCCTGTCTATATCTGGCCTTCCAACATCTCGCTTCGTATTTGAAGGATTTTTACCAACCAAGGGGAAAGAAAGGAAAGAAAGGCTTGAAAGGTTAAGAAAAGAGAATAGAACCATCATATTATATGAGGCACCTCATCGACTTATGACTACTCTCAAGGACTTGAAAGAATATATGGGTAATGTCAATATAAGCATCTCGAGAGAACTGACAAAGAAATTCGAGGAAACCCTTAGAACCGATTTGGAAGGTGCAATAGAAGAATTTAGTAACAGAAACATAAGAGGTGAATTCGTACTAATACTGGAGGGGAAAAGCCCAGAAGCTATTAAGGAAGACGAAGAAAAGCATTGGAAGGATATCAGCATAAAGGATCATATAATAATGTACATGGACAAGGGACTTTCTAAGAAAGAGGCTGTAGCCTTGGTAGCCAAGGAAAGAGGTATTAGTAAAAAGGAAGTATATAATATTAGCATTGAAATTTAAGCATATATCAAATATAATTTTCATAAGGAGGGATAATTATGACATTTACTAAAGAAATGACAGTAGGTGAAATACTGCGAACCAATCCTAAAACTGCAGAAGTTTTCATGTCCTATGGTATGCATTGCTTAGGTTGCCCAGGTGCTACAGGTGAGTCTGTGGAACAGGCTGCAATGGTACATGGGTTTGATGCAGACAAGCTTCTTGAAGATCTGAATAAGGTTGAATAAAGGAGCATATATTTTAAAAGGTTAGGGATAAATTCCTAACCTTTTAAAATAATTGTATTCATAATTAAAATAGAAATCATTCTACATAGTTGCTTTTCAATCTATGTATTCTTAAATCCTTTATTTAGAGTTCTTTAACTCTTCCATGCAAGCAGGACAGATGTTTTTACCCTTATAAACCTTAACATCCTTTGCATTTGCACAAAAAATGCAAGCAGGTTCGTATTTTTTCAAAATTATATGTTCACCATCTACATATATTTCTAAGGAATCCTTCTCTTCTATATTAAGGGTAGTTCTTAATTCCTTTGGTATTACTATTCTGCCTAATTCATCAACTTTTCTGACTATACCAGTAGATTTCACAATATCCCTCCTTCCTTAATAATACAAAATTCGACATATGTGTCAAATTAAATGTTAACAGATATGCCAATTAAAGTCAACAGTTTTAGTTAATTTTTATACATTTTTTCAATTATATATATTCGAGATAAATTATAGTATAATTATATAAGTATTATATAGCTAGAGGTGTTATGGATGCTATTATTAGCCTTTGCAGCTGCTAATATAATAACATTGGTTTATTTGCTTACAAAAGGCCATGAGTTGAGGAGGCTACTGGTGGTAGCTTGGAGAGGCGTTTGGGAATGCAAAGAACTATTTGCCATAATATTGCTGATGGGAGCCACTATATCTGTCTGGCTGTCTTCAGGCATTGTTCCCAGCCTTATTTTTTATGGTTTTGGCTACATGAAGGGAATAAACTTGGTTCTCGCTGCATTTCTTTCAACGGCGATTATATCCTATGTAATGGGTACTGCTTGCGGAACTTTGAGCACCATAGGTATTGCAATTTTAGGGATTGGGAAAGGTCTCATGATTCCTGCACCTGTACTATTAGGAGCAATAGTCTCAGGTTCTTTTATTGCTGATAAGATAGCACCTATATCCTCTCTAACTAATCTTACTATACAAATGACTGGTACCAGCTATAAGGAATATGTTAAGACATCCTTGAAAACATTGATACCTACTATCATTATATCAGCAATTATATATTATATTTTAGGCAATTCCTATGGCGGTGAAACAGATTTAGCTACGATACAACAATATCAAAGCTTTATAAGTCAAGGTTTTGTAATTTCCCCTTTTCTATTGCTCTTTCCTGTTTTTGTCGTCGTTTTAGCATTTAGCGGAATTAAGATAGTATATAATATGGGCTTGAGTGTTTTTGCTGCCTCCATTATAACCGTGCTTATTCAAAAGGAAAGTTTTTGGGTAGTAATAAAATCCGTCCTATGGGGATATATAGCCGATACTGGAATGGCCCAACTGGACTCGCTTATTTCCGGTGGAGGTGCATTGCCAATGGTAGAAGTAGTGCTTATAGTCATGGGAAGTGTTACTCTAAGCAGCTTGCTGGAAGAGGCTAATATGATTAAACCAATAACGGATTTTTTCTATAAAAAAGATGATAAAATACCTGCACTTATAACTAAAACAGGTGCTTTAAGTACCATATTGAATGTTGTTACCTGTGACCAAACCGTCGGCATTCTAGTTCCTGCCAAATTTACAGCAGAAAGGTTCGATGAACTGGGATTGGATAGAAGCATCCTTGCCAGGACCATATCTGATACAGGAACAATAATAGCCCCTCTCATGTTTTGGAATGTAAATGCTTTGATTATATATGGAATAACAGGAATATCTGCCATTAGTTACGCTCCTTATGGGGTTTTATGCTATATTTGTCCATTGGTAACTATTATTAGCAGCATATTCTTAGCTAATAAAACTGGAAGAATATCAATAGAGGAAGGTAAGAATACCACACCATACAATGAGATATAGGAGTTTGATGTTAAGAAAATTTAATAAGTATCTTATTACAAAATTATTACAAAATAATAATCTTATTGCTTTAATCATATATTAGGAATATAATTAATATGGAAAAATAAAGGAAGGAGGTCGTGATGATGAAAAGATTAGCAGCTGGATTAAATGGTATAGTCTTCAATGACTTAGTATTTTTTGCACGACCTTTTGCCTTGAGTGGGATAGGGATATAACAACTGTTCTATACCCTGAACAATAGGCCATAGGTTGTGCATAACCTGTGGCTCTTATTATTGTGTTACTGAGATTATCATGTTATTAAAGCCACAGCGAATCTAACCTGTGGCTTTTTTGTGGTATTTTTATAGCATTTTTGAAAGCGGGTGATAGCGTGAAAAATTTTAAGTTGTTGTGGGATTTTATGAAGGGGAATAGACTTTTGTATTTGGCATCTATAATTAGTATAGGACTTGCTACCATATTTTCTTTTTTATCCCCTTTGGTTATCCGATATACCATAGATTCAGTAATCGGTGGAACTCCTATGAATGCACCTATATGGGTAATGAATATTATTGAAAGCATAGGGGGTCAGGATACATTAAGACAAAATATATGGATGTGCAGCATTGCTGTGGTATTGTTATCTTTGATAAACGGCATATTTACTTATTATAAAGGAAAATGGTCTGCAGTTGCATCTGAGTCTATCGCTCAGAATATGAAGGATACACTTTATGATAAATTGCAGAACGTAAGATATGATTATTATGTAAAGGCTGAGACAGGGGATTTGATACAAAGGTGCACTTCTGATGTAGACACTGTAAGAAGATTTCTTGCCATACAGCTGGTTGAGGTAGGAAGAGCAGTATTTATGCTGGGAATGGCTATAGCTATAATGTTTTCCCTTGATGTCAGGATGACCCTTGTTTCCATGTCAATCATTCCAGGAATTTTCCTATTTTCTACCCTTTATTACATGAAGGTGAAAGAATCCTTCCTGGAATGCGATGAATCGGAAGGACAGCTGACCACAGTGCTTCAGGAAAATCTGACGGGGATGAGGGTTGTAAGAGCTTTTGCGAGACAGCCTTACGAAAGGGATAAATTTGACGAAGTCAATAGGGATTTCAGAGGCAAGGTAAGCAATCTGATTTCACTATTGGCTTGGTACTGGTCCTTTTCAGATTTCCTGTCCATGCTTCAGATGGGCATAGTGTTGGTATCCGGTGTATATTGGACTGTATCAGGTCACATGACTTTAGGAACTCTGGTGGTGTTTACCACCTATGAAGGCATGCTATTGTGGCCTGTAAGATTGATGGGAAGGATATTGACGGATATGGGAAAAACCTCTGTTGCCTTGGGGAGAATAAAGGAAATATTGGATGAGCCATTGGATAAGGATGAGAAGGAAGGATTGAAACCTGAAATACAAGGAAATATTGAATTTCAACATGTTAATTTTAAATATGAAAATGGTAAGGAAGTTTTGAAAGATATAACCTTCAAAGTGAAGAAAGGGCAGACTGTGGCAATATTAGGGCCTACAGGCTCAGGGAAATCTACTTTGATGCATCTTTTACACAGGCTCTACGATTATGATAGTGGTTCTATTAAGATTGATGGAATAGAGCTAAGAGATATAGACAAAAAGTGGATAAGGGAAAAAATCGGCATAGTACTTCAGGAACCTTTCCTCTATTCAAAGACCATTAAGGAAAACCTTAAGATGGCTAAGAAAGGTGTAGATGAAGATAGGATTTATCAATCTGCCAGAATAGCCCATGTTCACGATGTCATAACAAGCTTTGAAAAAGGATACGATACCTTGGTAGGTGAAAGAGGGGTAACACTATCCGGAGGCCAGAAACAAAGAGTTGCAATAACAAGGGCATTGATTAAGGACTGCCCAATATTGATATTTGATGATTCTCTCAGTGCTGTTGATACAGAGACAGATGCGGCCATAAGGAAGGCTTTGAAGGAGAGGAAGAAGGATGTAACTACCTTTATCATATCTCATAGGATAAATACTCTTTCTGAAGCAGATATGATATTGGTGATGGAAGAGGGCAGAATTATAGAAATAGGCAAGCATGAGACTTTGGTAAACAAGCCGGGTCTTTATAGAAGAATATGGGAGATACAGAATACTAAAGAGGATGATCTTACTGCTTGAGGAGGGGGCGAATTTATGACCACATATCAGGAACAGGAATACAATAAGAAAATTGATTTAAGTCTTTGGCGAAAGCTTTTTAAATATGTTATGCCCTACAAGAAATACATGATAAGGCTTACTTTAGTAATGATGGCAGTAGGTGGTATAGATGTTATCTTTCCTCTCATGACTAGATATGCTATTGATAATTTTGTAATAGAGGGCAAATTTGAAGGATTGTGGATATTTGCAGCGGTTTATGGATTATTAGTGCTAATTCAGGCAACAAATGTTAAGCTTTTGGCACTTAATGCGGGGAGTATTGAAACAGGAGTAATATATGATATAAGGCGAAAAGGCTTTGACAATCTTCAGCAGTTATCTTTTTCCTACTATGATAAAACACCTGTAGGATGGATGATGGCAAGGATGACCTCTGATGTGCAGAGACTTGGAGATACTATAGCCTGGGGCATGGTAGATATGGTATGGGGCTTTACTATGATGGTAGGCATAGCTATAGTGATGCTGTTTATTAATTTCAGGTTAGCATTGATAAGCTTATCGGTGGTGCCACTGCTGGCCATAGCAAGCGTCTACTTTCAACAGAAGATATTGAAAGCTCATAGAAGGGTGAGAAAAATAAATTCCAGGATTACAGGAGCCTTCAATGAAGGTATAATGGGGGCCAAGACTACCAAGACTCTAGTCAGGGAAGAAGAAAACCTGAAGGAATTCAAAGGATTGACTTTGGAAATGTTCGATTCATCAGTAAGAGCTGCAATGTATTCAGCAGTATATCTTCCCCTTGTTGTAACATTGGGAAGTATAGGTACAGGTTTGGCTATGTGGTATGGAGGCAAGGCTGTTATGCTGGAAACCATCAGTTATGGAACCCTTGTGCTTTTCATATCCTATACCATTCAGTTTTTCGAGCCTGTAAGAGATTTGGCAAGGATATTCAGCGAGTTCCAATCTGCTCAGGCTTCTGCTGAGAGAATAATGTCTCTTATAGATACTAAGCCGGAGATAACAGATACACCGGAGGTTCTTGAAAGTTTCGGAGATGTTTTTGACCCTAAGCCTGAGAACTGGCCTGAAATTAAAGGAGATATAACATTTAGGGATGTAAATTTTTCATATAAGGATGGAGAAGAGGTTCTTGAGAATTTCAATCTGGAAGTGAAGGCAGGACAGAGCATAGCTTTGGTTGGTGAAACAGGATCAGGGAAGAGTACCATAGTTAATTTATTGTGTAGATTTTATGAACCTGTGAGTGGAGAAATTCTTATAGACGGTGTAAATTACAAGGAAAGATCCCAGGCCTGGCTACAGTCAAATCTGGGCTATGTGCTCCAGACGCCTCATTTATTTAGCGGCACCGTCAAAGATAATATCAGATATGGCAAGCTTGATGCTGCAGATGAGGATATAACCAATGCGGCTAAGATGGTGAATGCTCATGAATTTATTATGAAGCTGGAAAAGGGATATGAAACAGAAGTAGGAGAAGGGGGAAGCAGGCTTTCAACGGGAGAAAAGCAGCTAATATCCTTTGCCAGAGCTATTTTGGCAGATCCGAGGATTTTTGTACTGGATGAAGCCACTTCTTCTGTAGATACTGAGACAGAGAAGATTATTCAGGATGCCATACAAAAGGTTTTGAAGGGTAGAACCAGCTTTATAATAGCCCATAGGCTTTCTACCATAAGATCTGCAGACAGAATACTTGTAATAAGCCATGGAAAAATTATTGAAGATGGTAATCATAGCAAGCTGATGAGAGAAAAGGGTCATTATTACAGACTATACACAAACCAGTTCATGGAAGAACAGGAGAAGGAGATACTGGGCAGGGTTAACGAATGAAAGAAGGAATGACGGCAATAATACCGTCATTCCTTCTTTTCCCCCTCGAATTCTTCTTCATAATCAAGCTCTATATATCTTCGGGCTCCTTGATACTTGCCCGTATATGTTCGTAAATCATTGATCACAACTTTCTTTTTGGATGAGCTGGCATGAATAAATTTGTGATCTCCTATGTATATTCCCACATGACCTATGGTTTTTCCGTTTGAAGAAAAGAAAACCAAATCACCGGGTTTTAAATCTTCTTTAGCCACTGGTATACCTTTTTTAAACTGCTGACTGGCTGTTCTCTCCAGTTTTATTCCAAAATTCTTCATAACATAGGTGGTAAGACCTGAGCAGTCAAAAGCATTTCCTGAAGATGCTCCGTAGACATAAGGTTTGCCTAAATATTTTCTGGTGAAATCCACAAAAGCACGGCTGCTTACTAAGCTAGTATTTTTTTCTTCCTCAACAGGCTTGGGAAATAATTCATTAAGCCTGGCTATGGTGTTGTTGTCTGCTTCACCTGTAATCTCAAGCCCTTCTTTTTCCTGAAATGCTTTTATAGCTTCCTTAGTAACTTCATCTATTACGGCAGTAATCTCTCCCTCATATAGACCGAGGCTTTTTAAGTCCTGCTGTATGGATGCAGCCAGTTTTTCTTTTTCTTTAATACTTTCTATCTGTATGATTCTAGCTTTAATATAGCTTATAGTTTCACGTCCTGCTATGCCGTCTACTTTAAGCCCATATTCTTCCTGAAACTTTCTAACTGCAGCTTCAGTTATAGGCCCATAGTAATTAGTATACTCATGGTAATCAAAGTAGCCCAATGTGTCCAAATTTTGTTGAAGTTCAGCTATATCTTTATGGGTCATGCCTGGTCTTAGGGTTGCGTCTCCCAAGTCCGCATTACCATTGGTGCCTAAGCAAAAGACAAACAATGTAGTGATGAGTACCAGCTTCTTCAAAACAATGCCTCCCTGTATGAGGTTTGTAAATTGTAACACATTTGTAATAATTATAATCCATGTCCCATATAAAAGCAATAAAAATGTCCAAAGTTATCTACCATTGCATTTTATTTCATATTTTCATATTATAGCAAATTATCCCTTCATTTTATCTTATACAGAGACAACTGGATTGTTTACATTTACAGGAAATGACTTCAGATTCTTATTTGAAAGCCTCACCTTCCATATATAATGGATATGCAGTGATAACTACAAGAAATGGATATATTCATGGATTGAAATTGAAATAAAAAAGTATAAATCTCTCCTTGCCGTGAAACATTAACAGTGATTATATGGTAAGGAGAGATTTTTTATGGTAAAGGATAGAGATACAATACCTTATTGGCTTGTTACAACAGAAGATACCGATTACCCATCACTGACAGAGGACATTGAAGTTGATGCTGCCGTGGTGGGAGGCGGCTTGACAGGAATAACTACTGCATACTTGCTAAAAAAAGAAGGATTAAAGGTAGCAGTTATAGAAGCGGACAGGATATGTAAGGCTACCACTGGTCATACAACTGCAAAGATAACATCTCAGCACACCCTGATATATGACAAAACTATAAAAGCCTTTGGTAAGGAGATGGCTCATCAGTATGCAGATGCAAATCAGCATGCTATAAGGTTCATGGAAGACCTGGTAAAAACCAATAATATAGAATGCGATTTTGAAGCTCAGGCAGCCTATGTGTTCACTCAGGATAAAAACTATGTTGAGAAAATAGAAAATGAAGCCAGAGCAGCAGAAAGCCTTGGAATACCCTCTGAATATGTACTTACCACACCTCTTACCTTTCCTGTATTAGGGGCAATGAAGTTTGATGGTCAAGCCCAGTTTCATCCAAGAAAATATGTGTTGGCGTTGGCTAAGAAAATTCCTGGAAGTGGTTCTCATATTTTTGAAGGCACAAGAGCTGTGGACATAGAAGAGGGAGAAGTATGTACAATAAAGACGGTGGATGGTAAAAAGATAAAGGCTCACTATGTAGTAATAGCATCTCATTATCCCTTTTATGACGGCAAGGGCATGTACTTTGCAAGAATGTACCCGGAGAAATCCTATCTTCTGGCCTTCAGGATTGAAGAAACACCTCCGGAAGGGATGTACATAAATGTTGAGACCCCAGGTATGACCCTGAGAAGCCATCCTCATGAAGGAGGAAGAATACTTATCTTTGGAGGGGAAAGCCACAAGACAGCCCATGGTGAAGAGACCACTACCCATTATGAAAATCTTAGAAAAATGGTGAAGGAGATATATACAGTTAAAGAAGAATTATATCACTGGTCTACCCAGGATTACTATACATTGGACGAAATACCCTATGTGGGCAGGCTCACTTCCGACACACCAAATATATATGTTGCAACAGGCTTCAGAAAATGGGGTATGACTAACTCCACTGCTGCAGCCATAATCATAAAGGACTTAATAACTAAAGGGAAAAATCCTTGGCAGGATATATTCAGCCCTCAGAGGGGAACCACTGCCAAAGCTGCAGGTACCTTCATAGTCCAAAATGCGGATGTGGCTGTGCAGCTTATATCAGGAAAGATGGAAAATCCGGATGATGAACTGGATATCAAAAATGGAGAAGGAAAGGTTGTGGAATATAAGGGCAAGAGAACAGGTGCTTATAAAGATCAGGACGGAAAGCTGTATCTGCTGGATCTGACATGTACCCATATGGGATGTGAGCTTAAGTGGAATGATGCGGAGAAGTCCTGGGATTGTCCCTGCCATGGTTCAAGATTCAATTATGACGGAACTATCATAGAAGGGCCTGCACTATTTACCTTGAATCATCCTGATGAAGGACGCAACCAAGTAGAGCCAAATGTGCTTAAGTAGCGAGACATCAGGCTTCTTTTAAATCTGACTTGTTGTGCTTGTAAATAAGTGGAATCAAATAGGAAGCAACAAGTTTATTTAATGTACAAACTTAAAGAATTATTGTAGAATATATATCGTAAGAGTTTTTATATAGAATGGAGCCCAAAGGTAAATCCACATTGATGAAGTTTAAGTCGTACTAGAAGAATTATAGAGGGGGATGTATTATTTGGACTTGTTGCTAGAAAAATTTAGAGATGTTTTGTCTTCTGTTTTACCAATAAGTATATTAGTGATGATACTTAATTTTACTTTAGTACCTGTGGAAACGGATATACTGATCAGATTTATTATAGGATCAGTGTTGGTTATTATTGGATTAGGAATATTTCTTTTTGGAGCGGATATAGGAATTACCTCAATAGGAAATCTTATGGGCGAGGAGATAGCTAGATCTAATAGAGCTTATGTGGTTGCAATAATGGGGTTTGTTCTAGGGTTTATTATCACCATAGCTGAGCCAGATTTGCAAATACTTGCTCATGAAGTAAACAGTGCAAGCGGTGGAAGTATTCCAGCTCCCTTGATCCTTGTTGTAGTTTCCATAGGGGTGGGAATCATGGTGGCTATAGGTTTATTTAGGATTCTATATGAAAAACCGTTGAATAAACTGTATACCATAGTGTATTTTATTATTTTTATATTAGGTCTATGGGTTTCAGAGGAGTTTTTGGCTATTTCCGTTGATGCATCGGGAGCTACCACAGGAGCAATGACAACACCCTTTATCTTGGCATTAGGGCTGGGTGTCTCTCAGCTAAAAGGCGGAAAAACATCTGATGAAGACAGCTTCGGACTGGTAGGTATTGCTTCTATGGGACCAATACTTGCAGTTATGATCCTGAATATAATTGCAGGTGCAGATAAGATTGTTGGGGAAGCGGAAGTTTTCAGGGCCCATAGCGGAGTTCTAGGACCCTATTTAGAGGAATTCTCTATAATGATAAAAGAAGCAGCCATACCTTTGATACCCTTGCTAGTTTTATTTATTGCCTTTGATATGTTTAAATTTAAACTCAACAGAAACAGGCGGAAAAGGATATTTAAAGGTCTTATTTACACTTACATTGGACTTGTATTATTCCTAGTAGGAGTTAATGCAGGTTTTATGGAAGTTGGAAGGATTATGGGTTATGGTTTAGCTAGCATGCCAAATAACTGGATTGTACCTATTGTAGGATTTTTATTAGGTATGATGGTAGTACTGGCTGAACCTGCTGTACATGTTTTAACAAAACAAATTGAGGATGTAACTTCGGGACATATTCCAAGAAAAATAATATTATTTGCACTATCCGCTGGAATTGCTTTTGCTGTTTGTATGTCTATGCTGAGAATAATGATACCAGGATTGAAGCTATGGCATTTCTTGTTGCCTGGGTTTGCCTTAGGTGTATTTTTAAGCCACAAGGTGCCGCCTATTTTTGTGGGCATCGCCTTTGATGCAGGAGGGGTTGCATCAGGACCAATGACAGCTACTTTCGTATTGGCCTTTGCCCAGGGAGCTGCTAACGCTATTCCAACAGCTAATGTGTTGGTGGATGGGTTTGGCGTAATAGCGATGGTTGCAATGATGCCTTTAGTAGCTTTACAATTGCTAGGACTTGTATTTAAAGTTAAAGCAAGAAGGGAGGGCATTGATGTCAATGATACTGGAAGATAAGGCTTTGTCCTTGTTTTGTGTAATCGTTAACTTTGGAGAAGGAAGCAAAATATTAAAAGCTTCTAAGGAATTAGGGGTAACGGGAGGCACCTTTCTTCTAGGGAAAGGAACAGTAAAAAACAGCATACTCAATATATTAGGGCTTGATGAAGTGAGAAAAGAAATACTATTGATGGTCATAGAAGAAAGTTTGGAAGAAACCCTGAACGACCATCTAACAAAGAAATTTCATATGGATAAACCCAACCATGGTATAACTTTTTCCATTCCAATAAGTTGTTTGGCTATTCTAAATGGGAATGAATATATATCAAAACCAAGAATGAGAGGTGCAGATGATATGCAATATGAAGCTATATTTACAATAGTAGATAAGGGACTGTCCGACGATGTTATAGAAGCGGCACAATCAGCAGGCTCTACAGGAGGTACTGTAATTCACGGAAGAGGAGCTGGCTCCCATGATACTGCAAAACTCTTTAATATAGAAATAGAACCGGAAAAGGACATTATATTGATTTTATCAGAATTAGAAAAAACGGCAGCAATAGTGAATGCTATAAAAGAGAAACTAAATATTGAAGAGCCCGGAAAGGGTATAATATTTGTGGTTGATGTAAATAGAACCTTTGGGCTATATAGAAAATAAATTCCAGATATTTTGATTAGTAATATAAATATAAAGCCTCTATAGGTAGTTTATCATAGGAGTGTTTCAAATTTATAGAAGAAGGTGCAGTCGAAAGACTACACCTTGTTTTTTGCAGTATTTTACCGGTCCTTTTACCAAATCTTATAAATTTCATCAAGAATATTGCTTATTTTTCTTAAGCCGTTTATTTCATATTTTTGTGCAGCTTGTAGGATTTCAACAGCTTTTTCCCTCTGTTCTTGACTTATATATTCATTTTCTCTTTGAACAGGAAACATCAGGGATAATGTATGTAGCAATCTGGAGGCATTCTTATAATTTGAAATTGCCTCATCAAACAAATCATCCATTATTCCTATGCGTAACTTACCTTCCAGTAAAAATAGAGTGGCTAAGTTTTTGCAGTTTGCCCAGAAGGAAGCATTGTATGCCATACCGTAGTAATCGGCTTTTCCTTTTGAAACTGATTCCCACCAAACTCTATAAGCATCCGTACCCATTGTATACCCTTGGTTAGGTTGATGAATATGAGGATTGTTTACATTGATCGCATATTCAAAAATATCCTTTAAGGTTTTCAGATTGTCAGAAATACTGCCGGGACGAATAATATGTATTTCCAATATACCCCATTCACTTTCGCCTAACTCGTTATATAATTTCGGTCCTGCAATCTTCATAGAGTCAGGGTCAATATAGTAATAACCTTTTTCGTCATATCCTGCTATACGATAATACATTGGTTTATCCATTTCCCATGCATAACAGGGCAATCCTTTATTTATTGAGTCACGAACTAAATTCCATGCTTCCTTTCGTTTGTAAGATATATCTATATCACCTTTCCAACCATTGAAATTTTCAATTATACCTCCGCAGTTTCTTACTAACTCATCAAAGCAACCATTATCATTCCAAAATTCAGGCCCTTTGAAAGAGACTTCGTCATTAATGTTGAGCATGAATGCATAAGGTGCTGAAATCCACCCAAGGGATACGTGTATACCTAGGTAACTCAAACAGGATCTTATGCAACTAACCAGTGAAGGAGTGCTTGGATAATATACAATACCTGGCAGCAACACTCTATTATTGCTCTCATCTTTATTAATTAAATTACTTTCGGAACTTATACATAATAATTCTTCAACTCCAATATGAAACAATTGGGACAAAACAGGTAAGAGACATGTATCTGGTAAAGCAATTCCATTTTCCCATTTTGATATAGCCTGAGGTGTAACATTTACCATCTTTGCGAGATTTTCTTGAGTAATGCCCATTTTCTTACGTAGAGCATATATTTTCTTTCCAACCTTAACTTTGTTTACCATAAACATACTCCTCAATCAAATGATAATCTAATTATAGTGCATATAAAAAGAACTGTAAATCAATTGCTATTTGATTTTCCATATGACAACAACTACAGGTTGATTTTTATTAATGTGTGCAATAAAAGTTAACCTTTAATTGTTAGACAATTTTGTACGTTCAAAGTATAATGAATTTAAATTATTGAGAAAGGGTAGTTCTATGGATAACAATTATTATGTAGATCATATAGTTAATAGAAATAATGTTATCTTTCGAATACTGGCAAAGGGTAAGAATATGATACACCATAAAGGTAATATTGAATGGTTTATGACAGATCCAAAAGGTGGCATTGAACGAATATTTGGAATGACACTAAATGAGAATAATGCACAGAAAGAAATTGAAGATCTGATTATTAAAATTAAATCAAATCTTGCACCAAGCATAATCAATATAAACCCACATTCAACACCCTATAATATTGGAGATATACTCATTTCAAATGGATTCACATTATGGGATAAAACTGCCTGGGGTTATGGCATGGCAATGGATTTACAAGGAATGAAGTTTTATGATGAGTATCCAGAAAAAATCATTGTTAAAAGGGTAGAAGATAGTAAATCCTTTGAATATTGGATACATATTCTCAACAATGCCCTATTTGTTGAACCATGTCTTTGGATTAAGAGCAATGATTTTGCTCACTTGCAGCAATTGAACAATCTGATACTGTATGTTGCTTACTATGATGGTGATCCTGCAGGTATTTCATCAGCCTGTTTTGATAATGAAGCAGCTGATATTAATTTTGTAGCTACATTGAATGGATATCGTAAAAAAGGTGTTGCAACTGCTTCTATTCATAAAGCTTTAAAAGAAATGCAACAAATGGGCATTAAGATTGCAACATTGACGGGAGAGTACTCTGCAAAACCACTATATGAAAGAATAGGCTTTAAAACATATTGTGAATTTAGGACGTATGAATATGAAAAATAACAAATTTTTTAATCGTGTATACAAAATAGTATCGCAAATACCTGAAGGTAAGGTTGCAACATATGGACAAATTGCTGCTATCCTTGGAAATCCTCGGGCTGCAAGGGTAGTGGGGGAAGCTATGAGAAGAACACCTGATTATTTGGACATTCCATCTCACAGAGTAATCAGTAAGGATGGAGCCATGGCTCCTGGATATGCTTTTGGAGGTGAAGACAAGCAACAGGAGATGCTGGAGAAAGAAGGCGTAATATTTAAGAGAAATGGATGTGTTGACATGCAAAAATGTTTATGGAGTAAAACCGTAATGGAGGAAAATGAATAAATCTAGGATAAAAAGATATATTAGGAAGGGTGTTATTATGCCAGAATTACCGGAAGTATATAATATCTCTAAACAGATGAATAATGAGCTTGCAGGCAAAAAAATAATTCAGATTGAAGTACTACAGGAAAAATGCCTGAATATGACGGTAGACAACTTCAGAGCTTTAATAGCAGATAAGCCTATTGAAAAAGTTTATTCAAAGGGAAAGTGGATTTTTATTAAATTTGCTGATGGTGCAGCATATATGCTAATTAGCTTAGGTATGGGTGGTGAAATAATATATCATTCCAAAGAGGAAAGGTATAATAGCAAATATCAGTTTAAATTTACTTTTGATGATAAAAGTTTTATGCATATATTATTTTACTGGTTTGGATATGTGCATGCAACGAATGAAACTCATCTTAAGGAGCATAAGATGACAGCAGAGCTAGGCATCTGTCCCTTAAGTTCTGAATTTACATATGAGAAATTTAAGTCCATGCTTATAGGAAAAAAGGGTAGGATAAAATCTTATTTGATGAATCAACATAATATTTCTGGTATTGGTAATGTATATATACAGGATATACTTTTTAAGGCAGGTATCCATCCCAATAGAAAAATAAAAGATATTACTGAAACAGAATTAGCAGGTCTATATAAAGCAATCACTGGGCATTTACAATATGCGGTGGAACTTGGAGGACTTGTTTATGAGCATGATTTTTATGGGCAAAAGGGACGCTACACTTATGATTTAATAGGGCATAGACCAGGCTCTCCTTGTCCTATATGCGGTACAATCATCAAGGAGATTAAATGCGGCAGCACCCGTTCGTTTATATGTGAAAAATGTCAACAATAAGATTAAAATTCTTCATTATCAATCAAGGATCAAAAATACTCTATGATTCCCTTCATTATAATTCCTATCTTAAGAAAAGTATACATAAGTCAACATTCGTTCTATTCATTATTTAATAAACAATAACTTCAGTACCATGGAATTATCTCATTACTTTACCCCATTAGTAACCTGGATTCATTTTTATATCCATTTACTATTCCAGTCAGGTAGTGACAAATTGTGGATCAGGAATTTTTTGAGTGCATATTTTTTATGTTATATGAAAAGGTTGTTTGGCAATTTGCTCCACAGGCAGGATATAGCAGTTAAATAGCCAATTATTATATAGTACATTAGATATATATTGTTATTCATAGATGTGGGGTGATAAAGTGAAGATAATTCATACAGGGGATTGGCATATAGGGAAAATAGTAAACGAATATCATATGACAAAGGATCAGGAGTACATATTGAATCAACTGTTGCAAATAATCAAAGAGGAAAATCCCCAAGCTGTGATAATTGCAGGGGATATATATGACCGTTCCGTTGCGCCGGTGGAGGCGGTAGAACTATTGGACAAGGTTTTAGGAGAGATTATATTAGATTATAATATACCGATTCTTGCCATAGCAGGGAATCATGACAGCCCTGAAAGGTTGAATTTTGGCAGTGGCATATTAAAAACCAAGGGACTATATATAGAAGGTGTCTTGAAAAAGGAACCGGCTAAAGTTGTATTAAATGATGAATACGGACCTGTAAATTTTTATTTGATTCCCTATGCTGATACAGCAGTTGTAAGGGATATTTATGAGGAACCAAGCATAAAGAGCCAGCAGGATGCTATGAAGGCCATAATAGAAAGAATAAAGAGCAACATGAACGAAAAAGAGAGAAATGTGATGATAACCCATGGATATGTGAGAGGATTGGAAGAACCGGAAACCTGTGAATCTGAAAGACCTTTATCCATTGGCGGCACAGATATGGTAAGCTATGAGCTTTTTGATAGTTTCTGCTATACAGCTTTAGGTCATCTCCATAGCCCGCAAAAAGCTGGAAGGGATAATATAAGGTATTCAGGCTCACTTTTGAAATACTCCTTCTCTGAAGTTAAACAGAAAAAAGGAGTCAACATAGTACATATTGACGATAAAGGTTCTGCACATATTGAGACAAGGCATCTGATTCCATTGAGAGATATGAGAATAATAAGAGGTGAGCTCAAGAATCTCATGGATCCGGAAGTATATAATGCAGGAAACAAAGAGGACTACATAAAGGCAATTCTCACAGATAGAGGAGAACTTTTGGATCCCATGAGAAAGCTTAAGTCCATATATCCCAATATAATGCTATTGGAGCTGGAGGATAGGGGAAACAGGGGAGAATATAATATACTGTCCAAAACCTCAAGAGGAAAATCCAAACTTGAGCTTTTTTCAGAATTCTATAAATACATAAATGATATGGAGCTGGCTATGGAAAGCGCAGAAGTCCTGAGCAGGATTATCCAGGAAGTTGAAAAGAGAGGTGAGGATCTTGAAGCCAATTAAGCTGACTATGTCTGCTTTCGGTCCTTATGCAGGCACTGAGGTCATAGATTTTTCTCTGTTGGAGGGGCACAATATATTTGTTATAACAGGACCTACAGGGGCAGGAAAAACCACCATTTTTGACGGCATATGCTATGCTCTCTATGGCAGTGCTTCAGGGGAAGGAAGGGATGGGGAGAGCATGAGAAGCCATTTTGCTAAAGATGATACCCTCACCTATGTAGAGTTTGAGTTCCAGCTGAAAGGAAAGAACTACTATGTGAAAAGGATCCCCAAGCAGCAAAGAAAGAAGGAAAGGGGAGAAGGGTATACAGAGCAGAAGGCTGAGGCTGAATTCAAGGCTCCTGGAGAGCGGGTAGTGACAGGAGTAAGGGAAGTAAACGAAAAGATAGCCGGTTTGCTGGGAATAAGCTGTGAACAATTTAAGCAAATTGTTATGATACCTCAAAATGAGTTCAGGAAACTACTTATTGCTGAAAGCAAGGATAGGGAAGTCATCTTAAGAAAAATATTCGGAAGCTGGCAGTTTCAGATGATACAGGATATGCTGGAGGATAATGCCCGGCAATTGAGAAAAGCCATTGAAGCTTTGGAACAAAAAGAGCTTACTTATATAAGAGGCATAGAATGGGGTCAAAGGGAAGAGCTAAAAGCCAAAGCAGAAGCAGACCATGTCAATATTGATGAAATGAAAGAAGAGCTTGAAAATCTAATTAAGGAAGACAATGAAGAGGAAAAAAAGCTGGAAATGGAAGCAGAAAGCCTGGCAGGTGAGTTGGAAAAGCTTCAGGGAGCTCTTTTGAAGGGTATTGAAATCAACAATAGATTTGAAGAAAGAAAAAATGCGGAGAGGGATTTAAATCTGCTGCAGAATAGTAAGAATCTGTGGGATGAAAAGGAAAGAAAGCTTCAAAGAGCGAAAAAAGCTTTCTTGATAAAGGCTGTAGAAGAGCAGAAGATAAAAAGAAAAGCGGAGCTTGACAAGGCAATATTGGAGCATGAAAAATCTAAGCTTTCACTTGCAGCTGCTCTTGAGAACTATGAAAAATCCAAGAAAAATTTATCAAAAGAAGAGGAACAGGAAGAAGAGAGAAGGAAGCTGCAGGATAAAATAGGGGAGCTAAAAAAGGATATAGATAAGGTAAGGGAATATGAGGGGCTTTCCACAAGGCTGGAAGAGCTTATGAAAAGTCTGGAACTGAAAGAGAAGGCCATAAAGAAAAACAAGGAAGAAATAGAGACGCTAAAGGAGCATATAAAGAAGCTTAAAGCTGATATAGAAGCTGCAAACGAAGCTGCACTCCAATATATGAAAAATGAAAAGGATTTGAAGGAAAAGGAAGACATCTTAACAAAGCTTAAAAGCTTTGAAATAGAGAATCAATCTCTTCAGGACTTAAGAAGCGATTATATAAAAAAGAAGGCTTCCTATGAAGAATTATATAAAGCTTATGAAGAGAAGAAAAAGATTGTTGATGAATTAAGCCTCCTCTTTTTCCAAGGACAAGCAGGATTATTGGCAAAAGACTTGAAAGACCAGGAGCCTTGTCCTGTTTGCGGATCCTTGCATCACCCAAGCCCTGCAAAGGAATTATCAGGTATGCCTTCGGAAGAGGAATTGAAAAGCAAGAAGGCTGAATTGGATGCAATAAGTGATAAGCTGAGAAAAGCGGCTGATGAGTATGCAGATGTAAGAGCTAAGGGAGAAGGCCAAAGGAAAACCGTTGATAAGCTAAAGCAGGATTTGTCTGATGTATTGGAAGAAGAAAATATTAAAGCCATTATTGAAAAATACGAAGACAGTATAACAATCATAAAAACATATATAGCTGATTTAGATAGAAAAAGGAAAGAAAAAGACAAGCTGCTGGAACTTTTGGATAAATCGGAAAAGGATTTGGAATCAAAAGAGAGTTTGGTTCTTAGCCATGAAAAGGAATACAGAAATCTATATGCTCAGGTTGAGGGAAACAAGGCCTTATTATCTAAGATAGAAAAGGATTTATCTTATGGTATAAAAGAGGAAGCTCAGCTTTTGGTGCATATAAATAATCTGGAAGAGAAATACAGCAGGATGAAGAAGGCTTATGAAGATGCCAGAGAAGCCTTTAGAATGGCTGAGGTTGAAATGGCAAAGGAAGAGGCTAACAAGAGTTTTATGGAGAAAAGCATGGAAAATGCTGAAGAGGAATATAAAGAGGCTGCTTCAAAGTTTACAGAGTCTTTGTTGAATGTAGGATTTGAAGACAATGAGCAATATGAGGCTGCAAAGATGACAGAAGAAGCAATGGAGGCTCTGGAAGCCGAGATAAATAAATATAAAGAAGAACTCAAGTCTGCTGCAGACAGACTAACAAAAGCATTAAAGAATATCGAAGGTTTGGAGCCTGCTAACATTGAAGATATAAATCAGAGCATAGCTTTATATAAAAACAAAAAAGCAGAAGTGGAAAAAGCCATAAAGCAAAACTTTGCTCGATTGATGCATAATAAGGGATTGCTGGAGAATTTGAAGGCTGCAGGCAGTGAGAAGAAGGAGCAGGAAGATGCATATAGTATAGTGGGTCACCTGGCTAATATGGCTAAAGGGAACAACAGAGAAAGACTAAGCTTTGAGAGATATGTGCTGGCGGCATATTTTGATGATATTATCTATGCTGCTAATCAGAGACTCAGAAAGATGACAGATGGCAGATTTGAACTTTCCAGGATTAAGGAAAAGCAAAAAGGAAATGCCCAGCAGGGGTTAGAAATTGAGATATTTGATTATTATACAGGTTTACCCCGCCATGTGAAGGTCATATCGGGAGGAGAAAGCTTCAAGGCCTCCTTATCTCTGGCTTTGGGATTGTCTGATGTGGTACAATCCTATGCAGGAGGTATAAGCTTAGATACCATATTTATCGATGAAGGCTTCGGCAGTTTGGATGAGGATTCTTTGGAGAAATCAATACAATGTTTGTTAGATCTGCAGAAAACCGGCAAGCTGGTGGGAGTAATATCTCATGTGGGAGAGCTGAAAGAGAGAATAAGGGCAAGGATCGAAGTAACCCAGACTATGACAGGAAGCAACTCAAAAGTGGTAGTAGTTTAGATGAGGTGGAGAAATGGAGAATATTTTTGATTTAGGGGCTTTTATTATCAGCCTCCTTGTATTACTGGTGATGCTTGTTGAAAGAGGCAGCGCAGCCAAAAGAAACGAAAAGTTGAAACAGCAAATAACCGCTGCAGAAAGCAGAATAGAATATTTGGAAAAGTTATTGGACAAGACAGAAAAGATTATAAGAGAAGAGATGGGGTTGAGCAGAGGAGAAGTTTCCAGTTCCATGAAGGGCCTAAGTGATTCTTTAATTTCAAGGATAAATGAGATGTCAAAACTTCAGCATATGCAGGTGGACTCTATGGATAGCCGAATGGCAAGGCTGGCAGAAACCAACGAAGAGAAGCTGGAGGCAATGAGAAAGGAACTGGAGTTAAAGCTCAACAGTATTATGAAGGATAACAGTGAGAAGCTGGAAGCTATGAGAGTAACGGTGGATGAGAAGCTCAATGATACATTGGAGAAGAGACTTGGTGACTCCTTTAGGCTTGTAAGCGAAAGGCTTGAGCAGGTACATAAGGGTTTAGGTGAAATGCAGATACTGGCCACTGGTGTTGGGGATTTGAAGAAGGTACTAACTAATGTGAAGACAAGAGGCATATGGGGTGAAATCCAGCTTGGCAACATATTGGAGCAGATACTCACACCAGAGCAGTATTATACCAATATATCCACAAGAAAGAATAGCCAAGAGAAGGTGGAGTTTGCCATAAGGCTTCCCGGTAAAGGGGGAGATGGAGAGGAAGTGCTTCTTCCCATAGACGCAAAGTTTCCTCAGGAGGACTTCCAAAGGATGGTGGAAGCCGGCGAAAAAGGTGATGCTATTGCAATGGAAGAGGCAGCAAAGCAGCTGGAAAACAGGATAAAAGCAGAAGCTAAGAGGATAAGCGAAAAGTATATAAATCCTCCTACAACTACAGATTTCGCTATAATGTTTTTACCTATAGAAAGTCTATATGCTGAAATAGCAAAAAGGTCGGGACTCATAGAACATATTCAGGAGAAATATAAAATAAACATCTCAGGGCCTTCTACTATGGCAGCCTTCCTGAATAGCCTTTCCATGGGCTTTAGAACTCTGGCAATACAAAAGAGATCCTCAGAAGTATGGGCTCTCTTGGGAACTGTAAAAAGTGAATTCAGCAAATTTGGAGATATACTGGACAAGACCAATAAGAAACTTCAAGAGGCCAGTAAAACCATAGAGGCAGCTACTAAGAAGACTAGAACCATCGAAAGGAAACTGAAGGATGTGGAAGCATTGCCTATTGAGGAATCGGCGATAGCCTTAGATACTGTAGCGGATGAAGAATAAGCATATGTGAACTGCACATATGCTTATTCTAGTTTGTTATAGTATCGAAGTAATACCCTAGGCAGCGCAACCAATTACTCTTCCACATATCCTAAGCTCTCGGACAGCTCCTTTGCTGTATCCGTCACGTTTTTTATAATGGTGGTGATACCCTTTTCCTTTAACCTATATGTAGGGCCGGAAATGCTGATAGAAGCTATAGCTTCACCATAGCAATCAAAAACTGGAGCAGCTATACAGGTGACCCCTTCTTCCCTCTCCTCATTATCCATTGCATAACCCTGCTGCCTTATAATATCAAGTTCTCTTACTAATTCATTTATATCCGAAAGAGTATTTCCCGTGAACTTTATAAAGTTGGTATTGTTCAATACCAAATCCTGTACCTTTTTAGGCTGATATGACAAAATGGCTTTTCCACCTCCGGTACAATAGAAAGGCACCTTAGCTCCTAACTGGGTAAAGAGTTTAAGAAGCTTAGTGCTCTCGGACTGAGCTATATAGATAACCTCATTTCCATCCAAAACTACTAGATTGCTAGTCTCGCCAACCATTTCTCTAAGTTTGTCCAGATACGGCTGAGCTAAAGAAGCAAGAGCGTTTTGTCTTTTTGCCATACCGCATATTCTGAATAACTCAAAACCTATCCTATACTTTTTTGTTTTTTTGTCCTGTTCGATAATATTACACTGTTTTAACGTGTTGAGGAGATGATAGGTGGCACTAACACCATAATTTAGTCTATTGCTTATTTCAGTTACACCAAGACCATCTTCGGATTTTGCAAGTTCTTCCAAGACTTCAACGGCTTTTATCACAGAACCTATTGTTTTCGTATCTTTCATTATGTTGTTATTCAATATTACCCACTCCTAAGATGTAATTTACCTATGTTAAAATCATAGTACATTTAAGACAAGTATGTCAATCAAATATGACATAATAAGTGTCAAAAAATGCTGTAATAAAAAAGAACTCCCACTTAGAATAATAAGTGGGAGTATTGCGGTGGTACGCTATTAAATAAGGTGATACGCTATTGAATAATTTGTTACTTTTCTGCCTCTTGATATACCTTTAAAGCTGAGGTAATGGCAGTTCCAATATCTGCTTTATATCCTTGGTTCATCAATGCATCTCCTAAGGCACCCAGGAGCAATATTACATTATTTCTTCTTGAAGATTCACCCATAAGTCCTACTCTCCAAGCCTTACCTTTGAAATCTCCAAGGCCGCCTCCAATTTCGATGCCGTATTTCTCTAATAAGTATTGTCTTACTAGATCATCATTAATACCATCAGGTATGCTGATAGCATTTAATGTAGGAAGCCTGTGTTCCTTGTTTTTAACCAACATTTTTAACCCCATAGCTTCTATACCTGCTACAAAAGCATCTGAGTTAAGCTGATGCCTTTTAAACCTCTTTTCCAGGCCTTCTTCACAAACAATCAACAAAGCTTCTCGTAATCCGTAGATCATATTAATTGGAGCAGTATGATGGTAAGTCCTCTTTTGGCCCCAGTAGTTTTGTATCATGCTTAAATCAAGATACCAACTGCTAACCTTTGTCTTCCTGTTATTTAATACGTTTATAGCCTTTTCACTAAAAGTAATAGGTGATAATCCGGGAGGGCAGCTCAAAGCTTTTTGAGTACCGCTATAACAAGCATCGATACCCCATTCATCTACTTTTAATTCAACGCCACCTAATGATGTTACTGCATCAACTACTAATAGAGCATCATTATCTTTCGCAATTTTTGATATTTCTTCCAGAGGCTGCTTGATACCTGTTGAAGTTTCTGCATGTACAATAGCCACTAGTTTAGCCTTTCTGCAACTTCTAAAGGCTTCTCTGACTTTTTCAGGATCTATTATCTCACCCCATGGAGCTTCTACACTGATAACTTTAGCACCACACCTTTGTGCTATATCTCTAAGTCTTTGACCAAACACTCCATTAACACATACAATGGCTTCATCTCCTGGTTCCAGGAGATTGACCATGACTGTTTCCATACCTGCACTTCCTGTACCTGACATAGGTAAAGTCAGTCTATTATTAGTTTGGAATACATGTCTTAACATTTCCATGGTTTCATTGGTTATCTCCAAAAAATTAGGATCAAGATGGCCATATAAAGGTTTAGACAAGGCATTTAATACCCTTGGTGATACTTCTACAGGGCCAGGGCCTAATAATAACCTGTAATCCGGAGCTAACTGTTTATATGTCTTTTTCATAGTGAACCCCCTTTTGTAAATTTAACATTGGTAAATATATATTTACTATTATTAAATATATTCAACATAAGTTTGAAAAATCCTTCTAAATAAAATAAAAATTTAAAATAATTTTTTGAATTTAAATTTTTAATAGCAACTTTCATTTAAAAAAAGGCATAAATAAAGAGACCATCATATTCGATGGTCTCTAATAATTCTTATTATCTATGCTTCTTTATCAAGCATTATATCAATTATTTCAAGATCGGTACCTTCCATGCCTTTTCGGCCTAATCTGCCTATGCTTTTGATGGTAGCCTCGACTCCATCCTTAACAATACCTTCTCCATTCTTGAAAACCTTACCGTCCATGCTCAACTGATGTCCCAGAATTGCTGCATCTACAGCAGAAGCAATCTTAGCTGCGCAGGAGGGTTTAGCTCCATCACATACAATACCGCTTACATTAGCAGTTGTGTTGATGATTGTCCTTGAGATATCCTCATATTTACCACCATGGAGATATGTTATAGCAGCAGCGCTTCCAGTTGCTGCGCTCACGGCTCCACAATAAGCAGAAAGTTTACCTATCAAAGATTTTTGATGAATAGAAACAAGATTGCTTATGATCAATGCTCTCATTAATTTTTCTTCACTAACCTTTAATTCCCTAGCGTATTCAACTACAGGAAGGGTTACAGTGATACCTTGGTTTCCGCTACCTGAATTAATTACAACTGGAAGTGAACATCCACTCATCCTTGCGTCGCTTCCTGCTGCAGCTTTAGCCTTTGCTCTGGTTTTTACATCATCGCCGTAGTATTTCAAAAGGGTTTTACCCACACTTACACCATAATCATTCTTAAGGCCTTCTTCAGCAATAGCTGTATTTCTTTTAATCTGATTTGAAAGTAGATCTCTAACCTCGTCAAGATTTACTGTATCAGCAAACTCTATAATATCCTTTATGTTTAAGAGTGAAGTGTCACCTGGAACAGCTACTTCATCTTCTTTTGCATCTTCTTCTTTCTGGAAAAGAGTTTCCCCGTTTTTAACAATCTTAATTATATTTGTATGAGAATCTTTGATAGAAACTTCTGCAGATTCTTCATCTGAGTAAACCTTGGCTTCGATATAAAGGTTTTCAACGCCTTGAAGATGGTACACGGAGCAGTAATCTTCTTTTAAAAGTCTTCTGATTTCATCATAGTCTTCTTCCTTTACACTTTCCAATACCTGAAGCTCTCTATCTGCATCTCCTCCAACTACTCCGGCTATGGCTGCAGCATCAATACCTATAAGGCCTCCTGTATTTGGCACTACAACACCTTTTACATTCTTCACTATGTTTCCGCTGCAACCAATTTCCATTCTTTTTGGTTGCTTGCCCAAAACAGCCTTAGCTTTAGCTGCTGCATAAGCAATGGCTATGGGCTCAGTACAGCCAAGGGCTTCTATAAGCTCATCCTTTAAAATCAATATATAGTTTTCGCAAACTTCTTTTGTCAACATGTTTTTTTCCTCCTGTTTATAGTAAATTTAATATATGAGTAAGAGCTCCTGACAATTGCATCCATTATAGAATACCTGCAATATAAGGCTCAGTATAAAAATAGAAAAGCAATGGAACACTCTATTTAGTTAGCAGAAGCTGTTTTATTTGTCATGATTTTCAGGATAGTATCATCCATATTCTTCATTCCTTCACTGGATAATACTCCTAGATTTCTAATAGTAGCTTCTGCGTCATCTCCTACAATTCCATCATAATTGGATATGACTATTCCATTTACTGCAAGATATGCTTGTATTACTGCTTCACTTGCTGCAGTAGATAATTTATAAGCACAACCTCCTTTCGCACCGTCACATACCATGCCTGATATGGCACCTACCATATTGCTTATGGTACCTACCAGTTGATCATAATCTCCACCTAAAAGCCATGCAATAGAGGCTGAAGCACCAATGCCTGCTGCCACGCTGCAACCGCATACAGGGGAGAGTTTTCCTGTGTACTCTTTTATATAGGCAGTTATCAGATGGCTCATTGCCAATGCCCTGGATAACTTTTCTTCATCATATCCCAAATATCTGCAAACAATAGTAGGTGGTATTATAGCTGTAATACCGTGATTTCCACTTCCCGCACTGCTCATTACAGGCAAGTTAATACCTGCCATCCTTGCATCACAGGCGGCAGAAGTTAATATTCTTACCTGGTTTACAATATCATCTCTTAATATGCCTTTCTGTAATAACTGGCTCATACCTGCACCTAGGCCAATTTTATCCTCAAGTCCTTTATTAGCCATGGTGATATTCAGTTCAACCCCTTCAAGTAGAAAGCTGATATCATCAAAGTCAACATTTTCGACAAAGTCTTTTATCCCCCTGATACTTAAGTTTTTTAGAGAAATTCTATTGCCATTAAAACCATTGTTAAAGACACATTTTATGTCTTCTGCAGAATGTATGACTTTGCCCTTTGATTCCAGGTAAACAATATTTGTATGATAATCTCTTACCTTGCAGCAGGCAGTGCCTTCATTTGTTGTAACAAGGGCTTCAATATAGAAGTTGCCCTGATCATCTACAACTTCAGTGGAAATAATATTTTTCGAAACTATATCCTTTGCTTTATTTATATGGGATTCATTAACATTTTTAAAAAGCTCTAGTCCAAATTCAGGGTTTCCGCATAATACTGATAAAGCTACCGCAAAGACTATACCTCTTTCATTAGTGCCAGGTATTCCGACTCTCATGCCATTCTTGTAAATATTAGGGCTCAGTTTAATACTGATTTTTTCAACATTCCCTTTTAATTCTTTATAAGCCGTTGACACTGCCAGAGCAACTGCAACAGGCTCCGTGCAGCCTATAGCGGGCTTAACTTGCTGTTTAAGAATCACTAAGATATCCTCTTTACCCAACACTAAAACTCCTTTCCATGAATAAATACCATAAAAACTTTTTTAATATATGCTTGTTTGCAATTATCATGCCAATTATAAAAAATGACAATCTTGATTATGTTAATCAAGCAATTGGAAAATTAATAACCTTTTATTAAGAGCAAAATTGCTGTAAAATGCATTATAGTGAAAAATCAAAAAAGTGATTTATTCCTATTTAATATAATTAAGAAAAATACTTTAAAACTGAGGAGTCAGCTATAAAGTGTATATGAACAAAAAATATTACTGATATTCTAATGAATAAAGGATAATTTCGAGAAATATTTTTCATATTTGAAAAATATTTTTCAAATATGAAAAATTTAATTATGGCGAATAGTTTTTTACCTAGAGTATAAAAACTAGCAAGACGAATTAAAGGAGTGGTGAACAGGGTAAATGATATGACAAAACAATATAATTTACATTAAATGTTTTTCAATTTTGAAATTATATGCTCTTTATGTTTAAGTTTAATAAAAAATTATTTTATTTACAACTGTTAATTTTAAAATAACTATCCAGCCAGAAAACGCATATTCAATGCTTTGTGGGCAGTTTTATATTTTTTTCGCTTTTTATTATGGCATGAATATTGCATTAATAAAAAGTGACTCAGTCAATTCAATAGAATAAAGAATGGTTAGGAGGAAAAAGAATGCTAAACAAAAAAACAAAATCTATTATCGCTTTGTTACTAGTTGTTGTAATGAGTTTTGCACTTGTTGGCTGTGGCTCATCAAATAATGAACCGGCTCAACCAGCAGGCGAAGCAACTGGCGAAGCAAAAACATCTGAACTAAGACCTGAGGGTGTACCTGCTGATTACCCAAATAAAGAAATTCAATGGATTTATGCTTTTGGTCCTGGATCCCCAATGGATGCTTATTTCAGAATCTTAGCAGACAAGATTCAGAAAATGGAAGGCTGGAAACATGGCTTTGTAGTTACTTACAAAGAGGGAGCTAGTGGAAGAATTGGCTGGAATGCTTTTGCTGAAGCAAAACCTGACGGATACACACTTGGATTTGCTCCAAGCGCTATGTTAATCTCTGCTGTTTCAGAGGATGTATCCTACGGCGCTGACAAAATGAGCTATATAATAAATACTATGTCTGACCCTGGCGCTATAGGTGTTAAATCTGATTCTAAATACAACTCACTTCAAGAGTTAGTAGAAGCAGCAAAAGCAAACCCTGGAAAAATAACTATCGGTGTTACTTCAACAATCGGTCAGGAAGGTTTAACAGTAAGACTTATAGAAAAAGCTTCCGGTGCTAAATTTAACATGGTTGCTTTCGATGGAGAGGCTGAAATATTCGCAGCTGTTATAGGAAACCATCTTGATGCTTTCTGCTTGAACATTTCTGACGCAACTACATTCATCGAAGATGGACAGGTTAAGATCCTTGCTACAGGTGATGATGAAAGATCTCCATTCTTACCTGATGTACCAACTTATAAAGAAAGCGGATATGATGTTACTCAGCTTAACATGAGAGGTATAGGTGGACCTGCAGGAATACCTGAGCCCATAAGACAATACCTTGAGAACTGCTTCATAGCTGCTGCAAACGATCCTGAAATCCAAGCTAAAGCAGCTGAAATGAAGATTCCTGTTGATACTTTGACAGGTGCTGAATTAGAAGCTCAGTTTAAAGCTATTTCTGAAACATACAGAAAGCTTTATGAAGAAGATCCTTGGAACTAACAATTTAAAGATGCAAAAATAACTTCGGGGGTGGTTTTACACCCCCCTAAAATCATAAATAAAATGTGCAGGTGGTGCGCTAATGGAAAATAAAACTTCAAAAAAATCATTTAACTTTAACTATTTATCGGTAGCTTTAATTTATATCTGGGCTTTGGCATTTTTGCTTTGGACTCCTAAGATAAAGGATCCTGGGTCAAGAATGTTTCCTGTTGCAATAAGTATTTTTGCTATAGTGTTGGCAACTATACTATTACTGAAGACCTATTTCAAATGGGGAAAGCAGGAAGAACTTGATTTTAGCGGCTCAAAGATGGCTATGTTGATGGCTGCTTTGCTTATTGCCTATGTTGCTTTAATAGAAGCAGTGGGTTTCTATTTGGCAACACCATTTTATCTCTATATAACTATGTGGGTGCTAGGACAGAGGAAAAAGAAGCTTATGATTTCAATTTCCATTCTGATGCCTTTGATCGTATTTGTGTTCTTTGATCTGATTCTGGGAATGCAAATACCTGAAGGCATGTTGCTTCCCATGTTGCTAGGATAATTTCTATACGAGGAGTGTAATATATGGAGTTTTTTCAATATGCTTTGGAAGCATGTACTTTTGATAACTTATTGTGGATGACGATAGGTGCTTTGGTTGGTTCTATTCTCGGTGCTCTGCCAGGAATGTCAGCCGATACAGGTATTGCAATATTCTTACCATTGACATTTAATTTGGAACCAGTTACCGGACTTATTACTCTAGGTGCCATATATGTAACCGGATCCTTCGGTGGTAATATAACTGCTGTTTTAATAAATACCCCTGGAACTTCAGACTCTTTGTTTATGACTTTGGATGGTTATCCGATGACTGTTCGAGGTGAGGGGTTAAGAGCAATTGGTATAACGACCTTCAGTGCCTTTATTGGCGGAATGATAGGATCCATTGCACTGCTCTTTATTGCTCCTCCATTAGCTCAAATAGCAATAAAGTTTGGTCCTTGGGAATTATTCCTTACAACATTGATGGGACTTATCATAATACTTGGCCTTGTAAAAGGTGGTATGCTAAAAGGCCTCATAAGTGCATCATTAGGTTTCTTATGCACCATGATTGGTATGGATGGTATTACTGGTTTGAGCAGATTGAACTTTGGAATCAAACCCATATATGACGAACTGCCATTGTTGCCTGTAGTATTGGGTATGTTTGCGGTATCTCAGGTGTTGGCTCTGGCAGCAGACAAGACTGAGACCATTTCCATAGACAAGTCGTCTATGAAAGGATCGCCTTTCCTTTCTTTGAAGGACCATTTATCTATGCTGTTTAACAATATTAGATCTTCAATCATAGGTACAGTAGTAGGCATTATACCAGGTGCAGGAACAACGGTTGCCGCTGGTATTAGCTATAATTTAGCAAGAAAAGGTGATAAACATCCTGAGACCTTTGGAAAAGGTAACGATCAGGGACTTGCTACAGTTTCCGCAGCTAATAACGCAGTTGTTGGAGGTTCTCTGGTTCCGCTTTTGACATTAGGAATACCTGGAAATGGAACTTCAGCTCTTTTCCTTGGAGGTTTATTAATTCATGGTTTGGCACCAGGAACTCAGTTATTCAATAGAACACCGGAAACTGCCTATGGATTATTCTTCGGTTTAATCATGGCCAACTTCTTTATTCTGTTGATTGGATTGTTTGGTGCTCCCATATATGCTAAGGTAACTAAAGTGCCTATTAATATATTGATACCCATAGTTGGATCCTTATGTATATTAGGTGCTTACACATATCGTAACTTGGCATTTGATAACTTCTTGATTATAATATTTGGTATTATCGGCTACTACATGGTTAAAGCGGATATACCTATGGCACCTTTTGTACTTGCATTTGTATTAGGTAAAAATACCGAAATACACTTCAGAAGAAGTTTGCTGCTTACTGATGGAAACTTAGCTTCTGTAGCATTTACACCTTTAGCAATAGCTTTGCTTACAGTAGACTTGATATTCTTGCTCTCACCATTCTGGGGAGATATTAAAAAGTTTTTCAAGAAAGATAAAGAACTGGCTCTATGATGTTACCTCAATTCCTGGTAAATATGGCCCATTTGTTGCCGGCAATTATTCAACTACTGAAATCCAAGCTTTAGGATTAAAACTTCAGGTTGAACGCGTTGATAAGATAATAGCAGAACGCCGCGCAGCCGCAGAATATTTGAACAATCGTTTATCCGAAAATCCTGCAATTATCCCTCAAGATTTAGGCAATGAAGATATAGTTCCTACTTTCCACCTCTATCTCTTACAAATAGATCCGGATAGAGCCGGCGGAGATATCCAGGTACTTA
>ENA-OWOZ01000640-OWOZ01000640.1-bioreactor-metagenome-genome-assembly--contig:-NODE-640-length-41185-cov-5.272867_pt1 | contig 41185 bp, 27 predicted proteins | sample MGYA00238140_ERZ651804 | MGnify/ENA primary metagenome ERZ651804 (study PRJEB26910, sample SAMN07631232) | bioreactor metagenome | isolation source: Switchgrass digestor | place: USA: Dartmouth...
CACCAGGGGAGGCATGGATACAATAACATGCCCCCTTGCGGCATCAGTAATATTGATTTCTCTTGTTCATTTGTGGGAGGTATAGAACTTGAAACAAAAATCCGGGGAGCGCACGCTTCTTGCATCGGTCTTATTGAGTTCGCCTGGGCCTTTGGTACTCGGCATTGCCTTGTTTTTCGGCCGTTCGTCCACTCAGCTCGCTGATTTTGTCCGCAGAACGGCGGAGCTGGCGGCAATTATTGTATCCTGGGCTGTTTTCCGTATTGTTCATAAAAACAGCGAATTTGATCCTTCCCGCAGAAACAGGCTGGAAAGGGCATCCAATTTATGCGTAGGAGCAGCAATGTGTATCTCCGGGGCTGCTATGATTTATATTGCTGTTTTTACACCCGGTACAGAAAAAGGAAATGTAATTCCCGCTCTGGTTATAGCTCTATTGGGCGTAATAACGAACACATGGTTTTGGTTCAGGTATCAAAGACTTAACCGTGAAAAGCCAAATGCGATACTTTCAGCGCAAAGCAGTCTCTACCGCGCAAAATCCTTTGTTGATACCTGCGTGGTAACAGCACTTTCATGTGTCACAATTTTTCCCGGCACTCCTGCAGCCAATTATGTGGATTTATTCGGTTCGGTAATTGTTGCGGCGTATCTCATTATAACCGGAATTGCAACAATACGTGAAAGCCACAATGGAAAGTCATCAATGCCCGGGCAGACATTATAAATATTTGCTTGCTTCCCGTATACTGAGACTGCTCATTCTGTCCCTGTTTTTGCCAATAAAAGTCCGTACCCATTCAGGATTTGTCTTTGAATATTCCCTGAGGCTCCATCCAATTGCCTTATTAATGAAAAACTCGCTGCTTCCGAGATTATTCAGTAAAATTCTTTCAAGAAGTATAGTGTTGGTTTTTTCCTTTCTTCCTATCTGATGATCTATTGCAATCCTGCGAAGCCATATGTCATCAGCTGTTGACCAGCTAAGCATCAGATCGTTTACTCGCTCATCAGCCAAACCAATATTTCCGACTATCCTGTCAAGACCGTCTATCGTATCCCACCACTGTTTGGTTTTAATATACCGTTGAAGGCGAGGTATGTCGTCAAATTTCTGGTATTTCTGCATCGCACGCAGGTAATCCAGCACAAAGTACTGCATCTCCCGGTGCTCATCTTCCCAGCAGCGATCAAGAAACTCCCAGTCAATGGTTTTACTTCTCCTGTCGGCATTTATCAAATCCCTTGATATTGCCCTGCGCACGGGTGTCTTAATGCCGTAAAACCTAAACTGGTTTCGCATGTATGCTTCCATCTGAACTGCAATATCCCTGTTTGAACTGGCTTCAAATACAGCCCTGATTTTATTGTACTTTTCCATACTCTAACACCTTTTTTATATTAATAACATTCTTTATCGTATCAGCATACAGTTATACCAAAATTCTTCCCAGATAACCATACTGCAGGGGTTTCATTTGCCTTCATTTGTTCTGCGGGATAGATTTAGCTTTAGTCCAGACTTTTTTGACACTTCTCAGTACAAAACGTCTAATAAACACTATTATCAATATCTCTCGTAATGTATCTTTTCATATGCCAGCTGGCTGTCATCATATGGTTTCTTTTCTTCTGCAGGATACCCTATGGCTACCATGCATTCAACTTCGTACTTTTCTGGTATTCCAAGAATATTTTTTATATAGTCTCCTGCTTTTGTATTACCGGCATGGTATCTTTCCCTGACCTGGATCCAGCACGAACCCAGCCCCAGTGACTGAGCTGCCAGCTGAATTATAATTGATGCTATTGAAGCATCTTCCACCCAGACATCACAGGCATTCGGGTCTGCAATAACAACAATACCCAGCGGAGCGTCCGCCAAAAAAGAGGAACTGTGCTCCCTGCACTTTGAAAGAGCATTCAATATGTCTTTATCTGTAACCACTATAAACTCCCAGGGTCTTCTGGAACGGGATGAGGGCGATAATAAAGCGCTTTTCAAAATAATATCTATTTTTTCTTTCTCCACTTGTTTATTCTGAAATTTCCTTATGCTTTTTCTGGATTTTAAAAAACTATAAAACGACATTTTAACTACCTCCCTGCCATAACTTTAAACATTATTTGTCAAGTTTATATCTGTTTAAAACATACTACTTTTTTCTTTCGTTAAACAACGATGAAACAGATAATACATAACATTTAATTAAAGAAATTTTGTTACACAGGTACCGTCAATATTTTTTCGCAATATCAATGGTTCGTAACCGCCTCCGCTTGGTGTTTTATGTAGTAGCAACTTAATTCTACCAAATGGTTGCGTCCATGTTGGATATTTTTGAAATTGCGAAAGAAATTATACTTTATCACGCAACAAGCCGACACATAGAGAATGGTTTCCTGAAGTTTATTATCAGGCAGGTTGCATTATAAGTAAAACCTGCTTTTACTTAGCAAGTTCAAAATAATTGTTCCACTATCATTTCTGCTCGGTTAAAATTTACGTTTGCTTATCATCAAACTTCCCAAATCCAAAAATATTATACTAGCTGAATTATAAACATAATCAAAAATATTATTATTTAAATAAGTCATCAAACGAAATCTGATTATCAAAATCTGACGAGTATATTTTTGTCTTAACTATATCATCATCACCTAAATCTCCATATAATAAAGGAGAATTAACATTATGTTGCTTTGTATTATTAATAACCATATCTTTATTGAAATTTGCATAACAATAAATACAATTGTGCTTACATGTATTATAAGCGCCAATATCAACACTTTTTACGCAACCGCAAACAGTTCTTTGATTTGGATCTTTTTCCAATGAAATTTTCTTTCCTGCTATTCTAGAAATAAGTTCATCATCTATACATTTGCCACGTTTTATATTATATTTTTCAAGCTCAATCTCTTCTGAGCATGTTTCAATAACCATACCATATTTTTGAGCGATACGAGAAAAATTAAATGCTATTTCATTTATAATATCATTATTAAATGGAATAAGATTTAAACCTCTAAGATTTCTTTCTGTTTTTTTATAAAAATCAATAAAACTGATTACACATTTACAAGTAAAACCACTTAATTTTTCTGCTAATACTTCAAACCACTTTATATGATATTCTTTATTAAATATATCTGTCAGAAGTATTGGATCATATCTCCAAATAACTCTTTCTTCCCCTATCATTTTTGAAAGCTCTTTAAAGACAGATATCAAATGTTTTTTCTCTGGTACATTTGGTTCAATACTTTTATCATATGAATTCAAAGTAAAATGAAAGTAAAAATTATACTTATTTAATTCTGAAATCCTTTTCAACATAGGTTCTGGGTTTTTAGTCCAAAAAACAATACAATCTACTATATCAGGCGATAATATTATTTTACTCACTTGATGTATATTCATCGGATTTCTTACCATAAGATATCCTTCACGAAGTCTATTAAAAAACCAATCAGAATAAAAAGCCGGTATATCTGTTCTTCTGCTAGCGCTTATAATCATATGTTCACTTCCTATATTCAAAAATAACTGTTTTAAATACATTTCTGCTTGGAATTACAGCTATATTTTCAGGGTAATCAAAAACATTTAGAATATTGCTTATTTGAATGTATGCATTACTGTAAGCTCTTTCTATTGGAAAATAATAATAATTACACTCCGTGAACAAATCTTTAACATTTCTATCAAAAAAATCTCTTCCACATTCTACATGATTAACATCATCAAAAATCAGATAACTTCCCTCATTCATCCTCTTTATTTGTTCTCTCAAATTATTAATGAAAATAAATGATTGTCCAGAATTATTACGTCTCATTGTAGAAAATACTTTGCAAATAAATACTAAATCATAATTCTCTAAAGTAAAGCCATCCAAAAGATCACGTATTTCATAATATCTATTATATCCTTCTTCTCTTATTATGCTCCATCTTTTCTCAATATCCAAACCAATATAATTATATTCTATATTCAGACCAAAGTCTTCAATATATTTCTCAATAGCATAAACTTCAGGAGAGAATCCGCATCCAAGTGAAAGAATATTAATTCTCCTATTATTAAAATTTTGTTCAAGGATTCTGGATTCACTTAAGTAATGATAAATTTCGCTTGCAAAAGCTGGTCCATAATTCATGGTATAATAGCACAATTTTTTTAAGCAGTCGTATGAATCAGTTGTATAAAAATCATTTCCCCAACATCTTCCACAATTGCACGTTAACGGATTATCAATAGGGTGACAACATTTTAATTTACGATATAAATTATTGCATTTTTCCAATAATGTCATCATACTCATATTACCAATCACCTATGTAAAAAAATAAACCTATTATCGTCATTATTTATAAATAATCAAGCTTATTATATAGTAAGATAATAAAAAATTTCAATAATATGCCATTTTATTACTACTATGCTCCATACCTTTTGATTTAATAATTTAGAATACATTCTCATAATAAAATTCGAGAAAAGTTACAAAAAAGAAGCATCATGAATTGTCATCATATTTATGATGCTCCTTTTTATAATATAACGGTTTAATTTATATTTGCTTTGTCTCTAACAAAACTTATTTTTAATATTCAAGTTCCGTCTTATCTCCTATTACTTTAAATTCCGCCGTCAGAACGGCGGTTCCTGCAAGCTCTTCGCTTCTCCTGTCCGGCTGCCTGCCCCCGACCGTCACCCTGAATCTGCCCGGTTCAAGGATGCATTTGCCGTCATTGTCTATCAGTGCCATCTGCCTCGGAGTTATCACAAAGGAAACCGTTTTGCTCTCACCGGGCTGAAGCCTGATTCTTGCAAATCCTTTAAGCTCATGGAAAGGAACGCTGACCGATGCCTCCAGATCCTTGAGATACAGCTGCACTACTTCGTCTCCGGCCATTTTCCCGGTATTCGTCACATCCACCGAAACCGTGACAGACTGCCCTGCCGGTACCTTATCGGCATCAAGCCTCAGATTGCTGTACTCAAAAGCCGTATAGCTCAACCCGTAACCAAACGGATACAGCGGCTCATCCTCCATGTACCTGTAGGTTCTTCCCTTCATGCTGTAATCGGTAAACGGGGGAAGCTGTTCAAGGGATTTGACAAAGGTAACGGGCAGCCTTCCGCCGGGACAGTAATCTCCGAAAAGTACATCGGCAATTGCAGTACCGCCTTCCTCTCCCGGATACCATGCCTGCAGTATCGCAGGAACGTTTTCATGAGCCCAGTTTACGGCCAGCGGGCTTCCGCTGAAAAGCACGAGCACAACGGGCTTGCCTACGGCAACTACCGCCTTCAGAAGTTCTTCCTGCATACCGGGAAGGTCCAGGCCGGTCCTGTCGCCGCCTGCTTTCGACTTGGGTGTATTGCCTTCTTCGCCTTCCAGGTCCGGTGAAAGTCCCAGGCACATGATCACCACGTCAGCCCGTTCAGCGGCAGCCAATGCTTCCGCAAACCCTGCCGTTGCCCTGGGTCCCCATGATGTATCCTCTGCATTTGTAAGATCGCAGCCCTGGGCATAATATACCCTTGTTCCGGCTGAAACCTTTCTGCGTATACCTTCAAGGGCAGTCACATACCTTGAAGGCATACCGTTATAATTGCCGAGCAGAACCTTCAGCTCATCAGCATTCGGCCCGATTACCGCAATTGCATTTAAATCCTTCTTAAGGGGCAGCAGGCCGCCTTCATTTTTCAGCAGTACCATCGACTCCCTTGCCATTTCAAGGGCAAGCTCCCGATGCTCCTCGCAGTCATTTACTTCGTAAGGTATCTGGGCATATGGCACTTTTTCCGGCGGATCAAACATTCCCAGTCTGAACCGTGCCCTGAAAAGGCGCTTTACAGCCCTGTCTATTGTTTCTTCTGATATAAGCCCTTGTTTTACGGCATTAACCAGGCTTTCGAAAGTCCTGCCGCAATTAAGGTCACATCCGGAGTTGACGGCCAATGCCGCCGATTCTTCGGGAGTACTGGTTACCTTATGATGCTTGTGTATATCATCGATTGCTCCGCAGTCCGATACCACGTAACCTTCAAAACCCCATTCTTCCCTCAGGATTTTCTGAAGCAGTGTCGGGCTTGCACAGCATGGTTCCCCGTTCGTCCGGTTATATGCTCCCATTATGGACTCAGCTTTGCCTTCTTTTACACATTCCTTGAACGCGGGCAAATATGTCTCCCTCAAATCCTTCAGGCTTACCTGTGCGTCAAAGGAATGACGCATGGGTTCCGGACCGCTGTGTACGGCATAATGCTTGGGTGTAGCCACCACTTTCAGATACTTGGGGTGGTCTCCCTGCAGTCCCTTTACAAAAGCCACACCCATACGTCCCGTCAGGTACGGATCCTCTCCGTAGGTTTCCTGTCCTCTTCCCCATCTTGGATCGCGGAATATATTTATGTTTGGTGACCAGAACGTCAGCCCCTTGAAAATACTCCTGTCGAGATGGCGAACAAATTCGTGGTGCTTCGCCCTTGCCTCGTCGGAAATGGCACAGGCAACCCTGTAAAGAAGCTTATCGTTAAACGATGCCGCCATTCCTATGGATTGCGGAAACACCGTGGCAATACCCGCTGCCGCAACGCCATGAAGGCATTCGTTCCACCAGTTATATTCAGGAATGCCCAGGCGCGGTATCGCAGATGATGCATATATCATCTGCGATACTTTTTCCTCAAGAGTAAGTCGTGAAACCAGGTCATCCACCCTTTCGTCCAGAGGACGGTCAGGATCCAGGTAGACAGGCAGATTTTCCTTGTCCGGGTATTCTTTCATATATTCATTCATATCCGCCAAACCCCCGTTTCTGTAAAAATGTTAATCAGGCTTATTTTTCACTGAAATACCAGTAATCTAAATCAAACAGTTTTTCCCCGGCTTTTCCTTTGAAAACCAGGTATAAATCGTGTACACCCTGCAGTTCAGGAATTTCTGCGGTAATTTCCTTCCACTCCTGTTTTCCGCCGTTTGACGGAATGGCAATGGTTCCTGCCAGTTTACCGTCCACGGTGTCCAGGCGAAGTTCAATTACACTGTCAGTGCTGATATTGGAGACCGATACGGTAAAGAAGGCTGCACCTTTGTTTCCGAAATCAACCTTTGAAAGTCCAATCCAGTCTCCGTTTTCAATATCCGTCAGTGCTCTCTTTGCAGGATCGCCTTCTGCGATTGGCTTTGTGGAAACTCCTGCGCACCATGCAAATGTCTCTGCTTCAACCCTGGAATAGGGATTCAGGTTTTTAATCTGCGGTACTCCATTATAATCCGCGGTAACTTCCTGTATCGTGCCGTCTGTGTTAAAGAAAACCTGATTCAGATGCGGAGAACGGTATCCTTTCGGGATTCCCATTGCTTTGGCCAGGGTCTGTGCATGGTAAACGATATACCAGTTGTTCCTGAAATCAAAAATTGTATGATGGTTGTTTCCGCCTACTCCGAAGAAATGCCCCGGATTTTTCAGGACCGTTCCGCCGTATTCCCACGGTCCCATCGGGTTTTTCGACGTCATATATGCTATTACGCCGGCTTCAGGGCTTCCTTCAGGTCGCGGGCCGCCATAGAAATTGGTACAGTATGTAAAGTAATAAACGCCCTTGTACTTGTTAATACCCGAAGCTTCAAACATAAACGGTGCAGGTATTGTAACGGCCTCACCGACAACGCTTATCATATCGTCACCCAGCTGCATTACCCGGGCAGTGTTCGGCATAGCTTCCTGTCCTTCAGGAACCCCGCCGCCGAAATAGATATAAGCTTTACCGTCATCATCTACCAGTACGGCAGGGTCAAACAGCCATACCACGCCCTGGACTCCGGGTGTGGAGCGTGAAATCAGCGGTCTTCCCAGAGGATCTTCCCACGGTCCTATGGGACTGTCGCTTACAAGAACCCCGATACCGCTGGCATTGTTGGAAAAATACAGGAAGAATTTATCCTTTCCGTCTATTACTTTGTGTGCAATTGCGGGCGCCCATGACTGTGTAGCCCATTTTGCGGCTCCCTGCGGGCCTGCCACAGGAATTTCCCCGTGATCGGTCCAGTTCATAAGGTCATCGGAGGAAATCACGCCTATCTTGTTTATCCTTCCGTATGTATTATCCTTTACTTCGCCGTTTCCGTCGTATTCCAGGATATCATTCGTCATATATACATACACGCGATCCTTGTAAACCAGTACACTCGGGTCAGCACCAAATTTATGCGAAATCAGCGGGTTTCCGTCAGGAGGGATCTTTCCCACTGCGCTTGCCGGTGCTGAATAGTTTGCTTTAAGTACAGCACTGCTTACGTCGTAATTGACAGTTCCACTGTCTGAACCCTTTATTTCCATTGACTTAACCGAAATTTCCCTGATGACTGATTCCGACATTTTTTCCCTCAACCTCAGCTTCACAGAGATTAATTCCTTGTTCAGACCGTAATTGAGAATACTTAACGGCGAACCGTCGGAGTTGTATACGGTCAGGTAATAATCCCCGTTTTTCTGTTCAATTTCCACATTAGCCGCCTTAAGATTGTTTTCATTTACGGCCGCGCCGGTTATCTCCAGTTCACCCGGTATGCTCAGGGCTGCATAAATGCCGTAAATGCTCTCTCCTCCGGGAATTTCATTTACAACGATACCAAAACCGTATTCCGTTTCGGTGTCATTGTCCAGTTCCATCACATCCCTGGTCAGATATGCCTTTGGCACACCGGAAGTTGTATTGCCGGTCAGGTTGTCGGAGAACCTGAAGAAATCCACATCCACGTATCCTCCTGTCTGCTTCGTGGCATAGTTGAATATTGCAAAGCGGTATCCCATAAAGTGAGGTATGGTATAACGCATTGCCAGTTTTCCGCCGATCTGTTTCCACTCCCTGCCGTTATAGCTGTAGAAAAAGGATGCTTCATCCACCGTAAAATCAAAGTCTATCTTCAGGTACACCTGGTGCTGTTCAAGCTTTAATCTTTCCTTTTCGTCGCCTTTATCCACCATTATTACGTAGAGATCATCGCCTTCCCTGGTTACTCCGACAAAACCGTATTCCTGCTGAAAAGCAGCCAGGCCTGCATAGTCACCGTCAAGCATATGGCTCACATCCATCAGGATCCAGCCCGAACAGTACGGTCCTTGTGTCCGCTGGGTCAGTATATTCCTTGCCTGATGGATGCTTTCAGCCACGTTGCAGGTCCACAGCCTGAGGTAACCTTTACGTTCAACCAGGGACCATTTTGTATTATCGGGGTTATGGTTCCACTGCCATGTAAGCCCCAGCACCGAACCGTTCGGCATAGCTTCGTGCCGTTCTGCCCTGGTTACCGGGTTTTCCCTGACCGATACATCGTCGACATAAAAGTCCATTAGATCCTTTTCCTGGTCCGGCTTTTCCACCCACGGCGTTTCAATAAACAGGTATAAACTGTCCGGGTTGTCATCAATGATGAAAGAACCGCTTATCTCGGTCCATTGGCCTTTCTTTGCAGTACCGCGCACAAGGTTCTGGTAGGTAGTCCTTCCGTCTGTTATTTTGCGGGCGGTAAGTATAAATTCCTTTGAATCTGGTCCGTCGGTATACCTGACACGGAATGATGCCTTGTACCTCTCACCGGGAGTGATTCTCCATCCGAAGTTTTGCTCAATACCCGCTCCGGTTACTTTTCTGCCCGAAATATAGGCTACACTGTTGCCATCCTCGGTTATAACCTCCAGCTTTGCACCGTCTTTGCCCGTCCAGCCCGAAGTACCCTCGTTGAATCCTCCGTTTACTGTAAGCTCAATTCCCGTTGGTTCAGAAGATTCACCGGAATCCGAAAAACCGGTATTCACTTCGGCAATCCCTTCCTGGTAAAATTCGTCACTGACAATCAGCCGTGATACGAACGTGCTGTCTCCAGGCTTTATGAACTCAAGGGGTACTTTTCCGTCTTTATCGCCGTATACAGGCCAGTCGTTTTCCCACCTTACAGGAACAAGTACAGGAATACGCCCTACAGCGTCATGATCCTGGAAAAGCATCGCATACCATTTGCCGTCCGGAGTGTCCACCAGACCTCCCTGGGCCACTCCATGCCTTTTGTATCCCATCGTATCGCTGAGTACAAGGCGTCCTTCATACGGCCCGTCGATTTTGTCTGCGCGGTAAACGTATTGTCTCCTTATATTTCCGCTTTCCCACCATATGGTGGCAATGTAATATTTTCCGTTGATTTTGTAAGCGTGCGACCCTTCCATCCCTTCCTGGTCGGAAGGAATAATTACCTTATTCAGTCCTGCAGGGTTGATTGCTTTATAATCGGAAGTAAGCTCCTTGATCATGATGTTCGTCCGGCCGTAAATTATATACGCTTTCCCGTCATCATCGAACAGGAGCGACGGGTCATGCAGGTACTCGTGAAATTCGGTCCTCTCCCACGGCCCCTTGGGATCCTCCGCACTGAAAAGATAGGTTTTCCCTGTGTCCAGTGCAGCAAAAAGCACATAAAACTTACCGTTGTGGTATCTTATGCATGGAGCCCATGCGCCTTTTCCGTATATATTCATGCCATTGCGCATGTTGTGTGCATCATTTTCTTCCAGGCGGTCATAGGTATATCCGATAATTTCCCAGTTTACCAGGTCAGTTGACCGCAAAATGGGTGTCCCCGGCATCATATGCATAGTTGTGCTGACCATGTAATACTCATCACCGACGCGGATCACGTCCGGATCGGGAAAATCTGACCAAATTATAGGATTGTTAGCCATTCCGTAGTCTTTCTCCGTTCCCACAGTATCTTTCTCCCCAACATCTCCTGTAGTCGCTTTATTGTTTGACTTGTTAGCGAAAATGCTGATTAATATGCCAATTCCAATAACTGCAATTACGCATATTGCAATTATCAGGTATTTTGCTGGAAATCTGTTCATCTTTTCTCCCCTCTCAGCTTTATGGCCCTGTATACTCCCTGAACACTGTATTATTCGTTCAGCTCAGGCAATACGGAGGGATCAACAACAGCCCAGAAAGCCGGTTTTGCATGGAAATTCCGGTCAAACAATAACGGGGCGTTTGTTCTCCTTACCGGGAACCCGTTCAGCCAGGAATACTTATCCGAAATACCCCAGAATACAACTGCGCTTACGATATCCTTGTTTTCCTTCAGCGCATCAAACAGTTCCTTGTAACGTTTTGCCTGCAGTGTCAGGATATAATCGGGTATATCCTCGCCGTAATCGCTCCGGTTGTTCCATGAATAAATGCTCATATCCAGTTCGGTAATTATATTGTCCAGCCCCAGTTCGGCGAATTTTTTCATTGATTCTATGATCCTTTCAACGGGAGGATTGTATATATCAATATGGGTCTGGTGTCCTACCCCGTCTATCGGTACTCCCTTTTCCAGCAAATCTTTGACCAGGTTATACAGGATATCCCGCTTTGTCGGATCGTCTGTACCGTAATCATTGATATAGAGTTTAATGTCAGGCCCTCCTGCTTCCCGTGCAGCACGGAATGCCACTTCGATAAACTCGGTGCCGGTAATCTGGTACCACGGACTGTTTCTCATTCCATTCGGATCACCCGGTTCAATCACTTCATTCACCACATCCCAGGACTTAATATCGTCCTTGTAGCGTGAAACTACGGTTCGGACATGATCTTCAAGCCTTTTTAACAGAAGCTTTTTGTTTTCCTCACGTTTCTGGGGATCGGTCTCCTCGACCATCGGCTTTCCGTCTTTATCCCTGAAAAACCAGTCAGGTGTCTGGTTATGCCATACAAGAGTATGGAAACGGAGTTCCATGCCGTTCTCCCTGGCAAACTGCACCAGTCTGTCGGCATTTGTCCACCTGAAATTGCCTTCCGATGGCTGAATAGCATCCGGTTTCATCGCATTTTCAGCTACCAGCATGTTCACGTGTTTTTTATACAGTTCGGCGATAAGGCCGGTGGTATAGGCCGGTTCAATGGCGGCTCCAATCGGAAAATAGTCCTTGTATGCTTCCGCAAGTGAAGGAATATCCTCTTCGACGGATGGCTCCTTTTTGTTCTCTTTTTGTTCGGTGTTCAAATTATTGTTTTCTGAACCGCTTTCTCCGTTATTTGTTCTATCCTGCCGATCGCCTGATTCCTGAACACCTTCCTCTTTGCTTTCATTTATTTTTTGCATATTGTCAGCCACGGCAGTTTCACCGTTTTCATCCGTCCTGTCCATTCCTGCAATTATAAAAGCCAAAAAAGTCACGAGTACAATACCTCCTATTACTAATATTGAAATCCATTTTTTATTTAATGTCTTGCTCATTTGTTCCACTCCTTTTATAAACATCCCCCGGCATGTTCCTTTTTAAATCTCACCATTTTCCCAATTCCCCGGGCATTATCCCACGATACCTGTTCTTTCAATGCTTTCCACAAAGTAACGCTGGGTGAATATGTACATGATTATCAATGGCAGCATGGCCAGCAGTATTCCGGTATCCTGAACCATACTCAGGTAGAACGGATCTGCTTTTCCGCTTCCGCCCAGCATCGAAGTCAGCTTAAATGACAGGTTATGCGGCAATGATGCCAGCTGCGTCGCGATGACTTTTGCCGAAGGCAGGTACATCGTGGTATAAAAGCTGTCGTTCCACTGCCACACAAACGAGAAAAGTCCGACGGTTATAATGGCGGGAACGGCATTAGGCAGCATAATGCTTGCAAATGTCCTGGTAATGTTGGCGCCGTCAACATATGCGGCCTCTTCCAGCTCACGGGGAATACCCCTGAAGAACTGCCGGAATATGAAAATAAACAATCCGCTCTTAAACGAATTTCCGGTTACGGAGGTAAGAACGAACGGCCAGAAACTGTCCATCAGGTTTACCGGTTTCCCCGTAAACAGCGGAATCAGTCCCATTAACGTAAAATCTTTCAAGTTCAGGTACACGGGAATAAACACCGTAGTCGGCGGAACAAGGATGGTAAGTATTACCCCTGCAAAAAGCAGGTTGCTTCCTTTAAATTTCAGCCGTGCAAATCCATAGCCTGCCAGGCAGCAGGAAACAAGGGTCAAAACCGTTGTCATCAGGCACAGTAAAACAGTATTCAGCAGCGTTTTCCAGTAATCCATCATTTCAATCGCATACCGGAAATTTTCGAGGCTGAAATTCTGGGGAATCCAAACAACAATGGGTGAATACAAATCCGACTTGGCCCTTACAGCCAGGGAAATTTTCTTTATTATGGGATACAGGATGACAAATGACAAACCCGTCAGCAGTATTGTACGTGCCACAGGCCATAACCATTTTCGTCCTGATTTTAAATATAGCAGTAATCTCTCACTCATCAGCTTGTTTACCTCCTTTATTGCCGAAATCCTTTTCAGTTCTGGTAAAATACTCTCCTGGAAATCAGGTAGGAGCAAATAATCAGGATAATTCCGATGGCTGCGAAATAAACCCATGCCATAGCCGAACTTAAACCGAAATTGAAATTTCTCAGTGCGGTTTCACGTATTAAATCAGTCATCGCGTTGCTCGAAAAATGATCGATAATGGTATAAATAACGTTTACAAGGATTAACGGACTTACAAGGGGAAAAGTAATTTTCCAGAACGCCTCATAACCTGTAGCCCCTTCTATAATTGCAACCTCATACATGGATGAAGGTATTGACTGGATACCTGCCAGGAATATCAGTATCTGTACCCCTGACTGGCTGATTATTTCATAAATCCTGTTCACAGCTCCCGTAAGATAGAGAACTATTGTCTCGTCAACACCCATATCAAGCATCATCCGCTCCAGTTCAAAACTGGTCATTATGTTGAGAAACCTTGAACCTGCACGCTCCGCCTGTACAGCCTCAATCAGGCTGGTGCTTTCAAGGTTCGCAATAATTCCTGAAGCCAATATAACAGGAAGGAAGAAAACCGCCCTTGCGAAAGCCCGGCCCTTAAATTTCTGGTTCAGAAGCACGGCTATGAACAGGCTGAAAACCACTATAAGCGGGACATTAACAGCCATATTCGAAACCGATTCCACAAGCGTACGGTTAAAACTGGTATGAACCGTGAACGCTTCGACATAGTTTTTGAATCCAATAAAGGCAATACTTATCCCGCCCTCTTTCATTTCCACCTTGCTCAGGCTGTAGCGAAACGAGGTAATCAAAGGTACCAGGAAAAACGAGATAAATCCAATTAGCCACGGCAAAACATAAATAAATCCCCACAAAGCTTTCTGTGTCTCATACGATCTGTATTTTTTGCCTGCTTTCACTGCGATTGTTTTCTTCCCCGGTTTTAACCTTATTGTCATCCGGCATCACCACCCGCATAAAAGTCTTCTGCTTCAATCCGTATTCCTTCAACGACAACAGGCGTGCTGTTGTAATTTACAATCGTATATACACCGTTTTCATATACGGTTTTATAAACTCCTTCTCCCAGCTTTTGATGGGAGATTATTTTCTGACCGTTCACGCGTTTAAGCACTTCGTTTACTTCCCGGTAAGCCTGAACGGCCAAGTCCATCCATTCCCTGTAGTAAACGGAATACAGGTAATCAAAATCGGTATCCTTGACCTTGTAACTGGGCTCATAACTCCATGTAAAATGCACACTTGAACCGTATTCCAGGCATTTCAGAACGTAACGGCGATAATCGGTGTACGTGGACAGATTATACGGCTTTCCGGTATAGTCAACAAATCCGCGGACAATCATCTGATAAAAAGGAACTGATTCGTCCTCTATCTTATATTTGCTGTTCCCCATGGGCAAATCGGTGATGTCAGCCGTATAAGGCAATGCATATGCATTACCTCCTCTGACCATAATTTTCAGTCCGTCCTGATAGATTTTCTCCAGGGCCTGTACCGAAATCTTTTCAGATTCCGACCTGTCTATCAGCCTTCTCTTTCGGAAATCACTGTTCAGTTCATCGGCAAGATCCCTCAGGGATATTCCGTCCAGGTTCAGCTTTGCCATTCCGGATAACATTTTATCAACATATCCGTTCAAATACCGCGGAGATAATACATACGATGGCATGCGATCCCTGTTCCGGCGGTTCAGCGCCAGATCGACAGGGTAAACAACAGCAGGAAGTGCCGTAAGCCTTCTTGCCGATTCCTTTGTTTCGTTGAAGCCTGATGTATTATAAACCCTCAGCAAAGCCACATCCGGATAAAAGCCGATATTCTTCCCGCTGATATAATCCAGCAGTTCTTCCAGGCCTTTTTTTCCTCCTATAACACCGTCAACCGATATAGTCGCCGGAACTTTATGATACTCACCGCCGTTAAACCAGCCGCTGTATTTAAGCCTTATATTGCTCACGCCTGCCTGTTCCAGTTCGCTTAAGATTATCCTGGCCTCTTCAAAGGTAGTCAGCGGCTCGAGCGCCATGTACGGAACCCCGATAAAATGCTTGCGGGTAGGTATGCTTCCAATCAGGTGCAGGTAAAAAGGAATACTGTCATCCGTTGATTCCCTTCTGTTCTTTCTGAGCATACCGCTTTCTGCCAGGTATTTCTGATAATATCTGGCCATTCCTTCATATGAGGCATCATTGCCGCTGAGAAACACATACCTTACAGTAAAGTCGGTTTTCATCGGAATTTCCTGGTAACGCGGGAACGAGCGTTTCTGACCTTCACCCTGCAGTACAACATCATCCTTGTGTATTACATAAAAGCTTGGATAAACGTAATTGTAGCTGTTTTCCCTTCCGCTTACGTCTGCATTTATTATTGCAACCGAAGCTCCCTCTTCAATAATCCCGAACAGTGCGCCGTCTTTCCTGATTATTCCAAAAACCGGCATTCTGGCTTTCTCAGACTCAACCAGGTATACCGTATTGTCCACGGTATAATCCGTTCCGTAAACCTCCTGCCTGTAAGGAGGATATTTTGCCTTACCGTTGTTGAAATATATCAGTGCCCCTGAACCATCGGGTACCAAAAGCGCACCTTCCTCATCAGTTCCTGCAGCACCGAAATAATTCAGGATGCTGACCGTATGAACAGGGTATTCATTGAGATACCTGATTTCATTCACCGGCACCCTCACAACAAGACTGTCTTCCTCCAGCCTGTATTCGATCGAAATAAAGAACAGTCGCGGAGCAGGTTTTTCCTGGGACAGGTTATGCTCAGCCAGATCATAAGCCAGGTCTTCCTCGGTATAGCCCGCCATTTCAAAGGCTTCAAAAGTACGCTTAAGCTGAAGCCCTGCCAGGCCGTCGTTTCTTACGTATACCCCTTTTCCTTTGTCCTCTATATATGCAATTCTCAATGCCCGCAATAAAGTACTGTTGTCAATTTTACTGAGAATTTTTTCCTCAAATCTTTCCTTGCTTATCATCTTGGGCAAATCATCTATGTTTTTTTCAACCGTACCGAATTTATATGTTACCTTCACTCCGTCAGGAATCAGGCTGTATACAACCTGTCCGTATGCTATGCTGTCGGTATAGGAATTGGTATAGCTTAACTGCCCGAATTCATTGCTGAATTCCAGGTTGATCTGTGCGGACAGCAGATCCTTCTTTTCTCCGCTCGCCACGGGATCCATTTCCCTGTCTGCCGGATTACTGCGCCATATTTTCCCGTTTCTTTTATCAAGAACTGCAATTTCTGCAGTCTGCTCGTTTACATACAGTTGTAAATTAGCATTTTCCGCTATTCCTTTCATGTCTTGAAGGAGAGGATTGGAAAAAGCGGCTGTTAAGGTTGTCTCTCCCTCCAGCTGTATATCCTGGAGGTTAACGCTCACCGTTGCAGCGGCAGAACAACCCGTAACAAATAACAGCAGGCATATCATGCAAAGCAGCAACCGTTTTGATAACCTCATCTTATCGTCCTCCTTCAGAAACGGAGCAGAATCTCTCTGACTACTGTAAAAGCGAATGATAATAGCTGCTGTATCAGGTTAAAGAACAACAGGCACAGGAAAGCCAGGAATCCTATCGTGAACACGGTCAGGACCATCGTTCCCACGGTTTTCGACGGGGTAAACTGATGCACGGTCATGTTCCCTACAAACAGAAGAAACAGGGTCCATAATGCTGCAGCGCTCTGGAAAAAGTAATAAAAAGTAGTTTCTTCAGCGGATATGTAATTACTAATCAGAACCCACGGTAAACCGATTAAAATCAGCGGGGTAAGCGCGAAACAGGTGGATATGAATATCTCGGAAAATTTTCCTTCCCCGTCCATCAGCGTGGTCAGTGACCAGTTGGCTATGCACCAGAACAAAACGGGCAGCACAACGTACAAAATCTCCATAATGCTGTTGAAATAGAGCGGATTGTAATAATTTACCAGGAACCCGTTATACTGCGCCTGCAATATCCTGGTAAGACACAGCAGTGCGAGGATTACGAACGCTATTATGAGATTTGTCTTCTTGTCCCTCCGGTATTTCAGTTCGTAATACTCGTCAAACGGATGAACCGTCAGCCTCAGCGGATATTTCAGTTCTTCCCGGTTAAACAACTGAAGTTTTCTTACTTTGCTCCCTACATATTTCCTTATGAAAGGAAAGCATATTATTAAAACACATAACAGTGTCATCATCAAGGGAAAATACTTTCTTAAGTTTTCCCTGCGGTAGAGAACAAAAGCCTTTGAATAACCTTTTGAATCCCAGCTTTCCTTGAAGTATTCAACTGCGCTCCGATAATCCCCTTTTCTCAGCAAAGCCTTACCTATACCGCCATAGGCATAGTCAAAGTTCGCGTTCAGATTAACCGCCCTGGTAAACATTTCGGCGGATTTTTCCTCATCTCCGTGGTAATAGCTCCTGATAGCCTCGTTAACAACCCTGCCGTATTCTGTAGGCTCAAATACGGTTATTTCTCCCAATACCTTATCCAGTACCAGGAAATTGTCATCAACACGCTCTATTGCCACGGGTGTATCAAATTCTCCCAGCCTGTTTCCTATTTTGCCGAATATGTAAAGAAGGTAACCGTCGCCGTTATACGTGAATATACGGCCTCTTTTTGCATCCAGCACCGAATATATTTCACAGTCGGTAACATCTATATCTACCAGTCTCGGCGGCCCGTCTTCAGAAAAATAATATCTGTCACCGCCCGGGGAGAAATAGCCGTCCCTGCGCAATATATCCACTCCCTGGGCATTAAGCCTTTTTACGTCCTGCTCATTGTTATCGGCGCTCACTGCATATATAAATCCGTCCTCATCAATATCAAGGTTTGTAAATTCGGTAGGTACGAACTGAACCATCCGGCTTCGCTGTTCCCTTGTCGACAGAAGTTTCCACAGGTATTCAATGGGATCCACCTTTACCCTGTTCGCACCTATAAACGTGGTGAAAATACCGTCCGGGCTGAACTCCATGAATCCATCAAATACTCCTGTAGCCATGACAAAAATTCTTCCTGCTTTGTCCACCACGACTTTTGCAGGCTTGAATTCGAAATTCTGCGGCAGAAGCTCGGATTCCGGAGAATCGATAACAGTCACCGCCCGAAGCCTGTCATCCAGGTGTACCACTCTTTTGTTGCCGGTATCGGCAACATATATATGTTTATTTTCGGTAACAAAAATCCCCTGAGGACCCGAAAAGTAATCAGTCTTTCCGTCATTGTCAAAAGAGTCAATTACCCTTGCTGACTTAAAATCCGTATCGGTAACAACAATCCGGTTATTCCCCGTATCAACGATATAAATTCCGTCTCCGTCCCTTACAAAGATATCGCTTGGCTCCTTAAATGAGCCAACTCCAATCATATCACCGTTCACAATCCGTGTTGCCTCGTATGCAGCAGGAGCAGCAACGCTGTCACCCCAACTGGAATAATTATATGAAGGAGCATAAGCATATGCTTTGCTGTTATACCCGAAAGCCAGATTCATAACAAGAACCAGCAGAACAAGGAACAGTATCTTTTTTCCCCTGATCATCCCACAATGCTCCCTTCTAGTCTTTTAATCCTGAAGTTGCCATTGTCTGTATGACATTGCTCTGCGAAATTATGAACATGACAATGGGAACTATCATAAGTACCAAACCGATAGCAGCTCCGGCTCCCGCTCTTGCTATACCTCCCTGGGTGATTTGTCCCAGCGCATAATTTAAAGTTTTCAGGTTTTCACTGTAAATAAAGCTTCCGCCGTCTGATCCCCACAGCGACGGTAGACGCAGAATAATAAGTGTCAGCCATGCTGGTTTAACATTGGGCATCACTATCTGCCAAAAAACCCTGTACTCGCTTGCCCCGTCTATTTTGGCTGCTTCTAGCAGCGAGTTGGGAAGCTGCTCCATGAACTGCCTCATCAGGAATAGACCAAGGGGAAAAGCCCATGCCGGAATAATTATCGAGGCATGCGTATCAATCCAGCCCAGTCGTGACATGATCATGTAGTTCGGGATGGCAGTAACATGGGGCGAAAACATCAGCGACAGCACAACTATCGCAGACAACGCCTTTGAACCGGGAAACCTGTATTTAGCCAGAGGATACGCTGCTGCTGAAGCAAATATTACATGCCCGACGGTGCCCAATACGGTAATAATTATTGTATTTGACAAATACCTTGAAAAAGGCACCCATGAACTTCCTATCAGGTACACCAGATCGTAAAAATTGTCAAGAGTTGGGTTCCGTACAAAAAACTTCGGAGGAAACAGGAACAGTTCATCCAAAGGCTTAAATGCATTGTTAACGGTATATATCAGCGGTAAAGCCATAAATGCACCGAATATTGCGAGAAGCAGGAACAACAAGAACGTAACGGCAAAAGAACGATTAAGCTGTTTTTGGTGATGAAACACCGATACTCTCCTGCCGGCCATTTTCACCCACCTATCTTTCTGAGAAGTTTCTGTGTTATAAGATTCGTACCCAGCATTATAGCAAACAGAACGGTAGCTATGGCTGATGCATATCCCATTTCAAACCTTATGGTTCCGTAATCCATGAGATGCGTTACAACGGTATGCCCGGCATAATTCACACTTGGGAATCCGGCCAACGCCACCGAAATATCCGCTACAGCCAGGGAATTCGTGATCTGCATAACCGCACCGAACAAAAGCTGCGGCCTCATTGACGGCAATACGATATACCACAGTTCCTGCCACCTGTTCTTTATGCCGTCCACGGCCCCGGCTTCAATAAGGGATCTGTCAAGGCTCTGCAAACCGGCTATAAATGCAAGAAAACTTGTTCCAAGGCTCATCCATAACTGCACGATTATGAGTACGGTCATAATATACTTTTCATCCTTTAGCCATAAAATGGGTTCAAGAATTATTCCCAGCCTGATCAGCAGGCTGTTTGCAAAGCCATACTTATCCCCCGAAAATATAATCTGCCATATGTAGTATACATTGCCCGAAATGGACGGAGCGTAAAACACCAGCGTCATCACGGCGCGGATCTTCGGGGGAAGTTCGTTTATAATCCACGCAAACACGAAACATGCAAAATAACTTACAGGTCCTGTTATAATCGCGAAATAGAAAGTATTTCTCAGCGCTATCAGGAAAATATCATCATTCAGGAACAAGCGGGAATAGTTCTGCCATCCTATAAAACGGGGAGGCTCCAGCATGTTGAAATATGTAAAACTTATGCCCAGCGATGCCAGCACAGGAAGTACGGTAAATATAAAGAAGATAATCATGTACGGAGCCATAAGTGCATAATATTGCCTGTTCCTGTATATTTCTTTTCCTAAAGCCGACAACTGAAAACGTTTTGCCCCTTTGACCGGCAAAACGGCTTTGTTTTCGATGCTGCCTGCCCGCAAAAATCGCCACTCCTTTCCATCAATACGGTAAGTTGAACTCCTGCCTTTTCACCCTGATTTCATCATTGATGTAGATTACATGATCGAGCAGGGCTTCCCTGTAATTTTCACCGCCGTTCACTACCTTCCTGAAAGCATTTTCAAGATGCCTTGCAGTAAAGTAACCACCCGGTACCTGGGGAATACCCCTTACCCACTGCCATTGCGCAGAAAGATTTTTATAGTCCTTAACAGGCCACGGCAACTCTCCCAGTGCCTCAACGTTTGCCGTAGGATAACGTGCGGCTTCACCCATCAGGGCTTCCATCTCCCTTCCGAAACGAACCTGTGTCTCCTTGTCTGTCCACCATTTTATAAACTCCCAGGCCGCCTCTTTATCCCTGGCGTTTTTCAGCATTATCACGGCAGTCGTTGAGCTTGCCACATCGTGTCTCAATGTTCCGTCCGCCTGTTTCGTTCCGGGCACAAGGGTAAAGTCCCACAGTCCTTTAATTTCCGGTGCAGCCACTACCAAAGTATTGTAGGTATTATATGCGGTTATACCGACCGGAATTTCACCCGTTCTGAAACGGTTGATGAAATCGGCTTGCAGCGGTAGCTTATAGTTCGTATAAAACTGTGTCCATTTCCTGAACACTTCAATGGCAGTTTCAGAATCGAGGGCACTTCTCTTTCCTCCGTCAGCGTAAAATTCTCCGCCATTCTGGTACAGAAGCATGGAATAGGTGGAAATATCGGTTATGTTGTTCGCAGATATGGGAAGATAAAAATCCAGGTTATGCTTTTTCAGCACGGCAATCATGTTATAAACGTCATCCCATGACTTCGGAGGTTCAAGATCCAGTTCCTGAAGGATATCCTTCCTGTAGAACAATACCGGGAATATCTGCTGCTCAGGCAATCCATACACTCCGCCTTCATACCTGTAAGGCAGCAGGGCGCTTTCATGGAACCGGCCGGCCACTTCTTCAAAATCTGTAAATTCCGTCAAATCCATTACCGCATTTCTCATGCCGTAATTAACAGGTATGTCTTCAGCCACCTGCATTGCCACATCAGGGCCCTGGCCTGCAAGGGTAGCAGGTAGCAGGATATTTGCCGGAACCAGTTTCAGTTTAACCGAAATATTCGTTTCAGGAGTAAAAGAATCGTCAATCATGGCTTTTATCGTCTGGGCCTGATCGCGGCCGGTTGTAATCCATACCGTAACTGATCTGTCGGCCTCACCCACATTGCCGACTATGGAATAATCTTCAATATACGATGCAAAATATGCGCCTATTTCATGTTTCAGCCTCTGCCAAAAACCCGCCTCTGCTTTCGGAAGTTCCTGGTCGGGTGAAAATACCGCAAGATAATCGATGGTTAACGGCTGCTCCTTTACGGTAAGAAGCCATGTTCCCAGTGCTCCGACATTCAGTTTGAACGCGTCCAGTCTCTGCGGAAAGGTTTCCGGTCTTTTTATTATATCTTCCAGTTGGGTTACAAGATTATACAAAGGGACGACTTTGTCGCTTTTTTCACCGGTAAGTTCGAACAGGTAATCAGCTACCTTCTGAATTATTTCCGCCTGTTCGTTCAATGTCCCGAGTAAATTGGGAATTCGTTTTTCCAGTTGGTAATCGCGATACGGATCCGGGCTGGTCGAGGTAATCATTACAACCTTTCTGTATACTTCATTTAACGTTAACACGCTGTTTTCTATAATCCTGATAAGCGGAGCTATATCGCCCAGTGCTACGGTCAGGCGTATCCGGTGTTTCCCTTTCGTAAAATAGAACCAGTACGGTTCCTCATCCCCGAGCACGTTCATTTCCCACCGACGGCTGAAATTGAACCGGATCCGCTTCATTTCCTCAAACGGATATTTTCCGTCGATTGTAAGACTGCGGGTGGCATATATTCCGCGAAGCTGATCCTGCTTGCATTTCAGCGCAATACAGTATAAACCGTCTTCCGGAATATCAACTTCCCACTCTATCCATTGCCCGGGCAGCCTCCAGTTATAGCCGCCTATGGCATTCATCCTTATTTTCGAAACATGATAAGGGATTACCGATGGACTGGATCTGTCGGATATGGGATAAAGCGTCGGAGAAGATTTAACAATAGCTGATTCTCCCTGGATCATTATGAACTGGTTCTGAACAGGCTTTATTCCCTTTACTTCATAGTTTTTCCTGACCTGTCCATAGGTTTCTGTTTCTTCTTCCCTGTACAGTTCAATGTAGTCTATAACCATGGGCTCCCTTAAGGAAACCATGGATATAACATGCTCGCCTTTTTCAAAATAAAACAGGTACGGTTCCTCGTAATAGCGGGAACTGTCCATAACCGGGACCAGTATCCACTCAGGTTTTTCAACCTGCAGCGGGCGCAGGTCATTATCCCTGTCATCCCTTTTTATTTCAGCATCGCGGCTGGCCCATATACGATCGAAAGAAATAAGCTCTGCCTCCCTGAATGGTATATTTCCATCAATAAGTATTGATCTTTCTATTGCTGCACTTTTGCCATCAACGGGGAAGTAATGGATGCGCATATTGTACAGCCCGGCTTCTTCAATGTTCACCCTGTAGCTGACAGTCCCGTTTTCCGGGGTTAAAATTGCCTTCCCGTCAAGCCCCATGTAACCGTCCAGGACTTCAAAGCTTCCCCCCGTTGCCTCTGCATAGTCCTCGGCTTCTATTCTTACGGTACGGTCTGGTCTGGAAGCACCGGAATGCATTGCCAGGTACCGGGCATAGTCATCTTCATCGGAATATTCTGAAACAGCCTGCAGCAGTTCATCCAGCAGTACCTGCGCAGAATTGCCTGATTCTGCCGCTTTATTCGCGCCGACAGTCATACCCGCCGATGCAGGAGCAGGCACACAAAGTGTCAGTATCATCGCTGCCACTGCAAGCAATATTACTGCCCGTTTTTTTTTTGTAATTTTCATCAAATCACCTCGCCAAACTGTCAACAGCACTCCCAACGGATAATCTCCAGGACCGTTGTCAAACCGGTAAACAGTCGGTCCCCTGGAAAAATCCCGGGGACCGAACCGTCAGCCAAAAGCGCTCTGCCATAGTTTACTGATTCCATATTTCATCGACTGCTGCCTGGAACGGTGCTCTGTATTTTTCAATCAGTGTGGATACTGAAACTCCGCCGGTCAGCTCGCCCAAGAAATCCCAGTATGGCAGGTTCGGATATGAAGCACGGTCTGTAATTCTCATACCTTGTCCGGCCATTCTCAGGTTGTTAACATCAGCTTCATCTTCAAACATGGATTCATACCAGCTCTGGTTGGGCCATTCATCACGCAATTCATCAGGAATGTCATTGATTTTCTCCCAGATATATACCAGTTCTCTCGGATTGGATGCCTTCTTGGGAATTGCTATTGCCTGTACCAGCGGCTCACATGCATGGTAACCGCTTGCACTGGGTCCTTTCGGGAACGGCAGGAATCCGAGTTCATAATCGGGCATGTCATTCTGAAGTCCGCCTATTTCATAGTCAGCTCCTGAATACATCAGGGTATTGCCCTGTACGAAGAAATTGCGAGGCTCTCTCCAGTCTCCGCCTTCCGAAGGTCTCGGAATTCCTTCCGTGTTAAGACGTGAAATGAAATTCAGAGTTTCTATAACTCTTGGGTCATCGAGATTTTGCTTGTCCCCTGCTACCAGGTCGGTTTCGTTCGCAGCCAGTGCCTGTTCAAGGAATCCGCCCGATGCAAGGCCCCATGTGTCAATTTTTCCGTCGTTATTGGTATCACGGTTAGCCGACTTGGCAACTTCAATAAATGTATCCCATGTCCAGTTGCCTTCATCCACATATTCCTGGAGAGGTTTCAGACCCAGTTTTCTCATAAGGGTTTTGTTATAGATAATGCCTGTAGCCATGTCCGCGGCATCTGTGAAAGCATAGCCTTTGCCATTGTATACGAAAAATTCCTTTGTAAACTTCTGGTTAAATACCTTATCGTTCTTAACCCAGTCCAGCTCAATTACATGGAAGAAATCCTGCTTTACGAGAGACGGAATCATGAATGATTTTCCTATACGGACGATATCGCCCAAAGGCTGTCCGGCCATTAACGATGCAATCAGTCTGTCGTGGTATTCACCGTAGTCTACTGCCTCATACTCAACCTTGAAGTTATGCTTTTTCATTAAATTTTCCAGGTTTTCTTTCTTGGCCAGGCTCGCAGGATCTTCACCCTGGATGGACATATCCCACCATGCAACGATCTTTATTGTCCTTCCTCCCAGGTCAAAATCCATTTCAGGTGTAGCCTTTGATGTTTCCGCAGGCTGTTGTTCCTTTTGCTGCTCGTCCTGCTTTGGTTCCTCCGGTTTGGCTGCCGGTTGTGTTACTTCAGCCGGCTGTTGCGACGCCGTGTCAGTAGACGTTCCGCCGCTACCTTTACCGCATGCAGCAAGGCTTACAGCCAACAGAATGCAAATCAGTACCGCAATTACCTTTTTGAATTTCATTCGATACCCTCCCTTTTAATTTTAAATATTTACAACCCTAAAAATATAAGTTTTTAGGGTTTGTTCCCCTGACACGAATCACTGCTTAAATTTTACACAGTAATTTCATACAAAAATAACATATATTTACATGTAGAGTCAAAGAAGTCACGGGTTCTTAATATTCCAGGCTGTAAATTAAAGAAAAACTACACTGTCTTATATCCGGGATTTATCTACTCCTGAATCTTGCATAACTCTGCAAAAAACACGCCATGAGGCTCAATAACGATGTCCTTGCGAAAAACATCATTGCTATCTATCGCATAGAAACGTACCTCCGGACCGCTCTTCCTTTCCAAAAAACCTATTTCTTCTTCGGAAGGATACTCCGGCGCTCCCATATTAAGCCAGGCATCAAATACCGATCCATGCGCTCTGTCCAGTAAGTACTCCTTTACCCTGTATTTTCCGCTAAGACCTCTTACTTCAAAACTGATATGCAGATCCTTTTCGTTAAATATTCCATAACGGTTGAATTGCGTCAGACCGCTGCGGTCGCCTTCTGCAAACTCCGCATTATAATGGCAGTAATTCCATATCAGGATTTGTATATCATCATCCCTGCGTGTCACAAAATAACAGTCACCTGCAGCAATTTCCTCGGTCCCCAGTTTGGACAAAAACCAATATCCGTAATATGACGGCTTCTTCAAACCCTGGATGTTTACAAGACCCATGCCGCCGTGAAACATCCTGTTGTCGAGCTGAAATTCCTCAAATATATCGGTAAACACCCAGTATCCCAATGCATCCACAAGGCCGCGGCATTTTACCACATTATGAATAATAAAAGGAGCTTTGTACATTGTATCATGGACAAGGTCTTTATGGCTGAACGACGAGTTCCATTCCCCGATAATTATTTCCGCACTTTTGAAACCTGAACGCATAACCACGTCTCTTAATCTCTTTAGCCCCATGTATGTACTGTTTTCATCCTTGTAAAAAATCGTCACGTTACCTTTTTCGTCAGCATAACTGGATGTAGGATAATAATGATATGATACAAAATCTACGGGCATGTTATTATTCTCGCAGTATGAAAGAAAATCCTCCATCCATGACATATCTTCCCTGTACCCCTCGAAAATAGCCGGTCCCCCTACTTTTAACCTCCTGTCTACGGCCTTTATGGTTTCCGCCGTATACCTGTACAGCTTAAAATAGTCTTCCTTGCTGCCGCTCCAGAAGTCACTGAAATTAGGTTCGTTCCACACCTCAAAGTACCAATTTAGAACCTCTGTTTTGCCATACCTGTTAATGCAATGAACAACCAACTCTCTTACAAGTTTCGCCCATTTTGAATAATCATTGGGCGGAGTTACATTGCCTTTCCACCAGCAAACAGTCTTATCTCCCGATTTCAGCTTCTCCGGCATAAAGCCGAGTTCAACAATCGGTCGCAGGCCTATTTCCAGCAGAAAATCAAACAATGAACCTATATACTTCCAGTTGAAAACAGGGATCCCGTCTTTTTCATCATAAACCATCATTTCGTCATGAAAAATTCCGTGAAAGCGAATATATTCAAACTTCAGCTCTTTCTGCAACTCTCTTAACTGATTTCTCCACGCTTCACGAAGACCTTCCGCTGCACGTCCTGCGCAGATAAGTTTTTTCCAATAGTGGATGAAAGGCTTTCCCTGCTTGTCTGCATCTATTGAAATTTTAACTGTTTGTTCGGTTTTGCCCGTAATATTTATATCATTTTTCTCACCGTCATTTGGAGAATAATAATACGAAACGTCCAGCACAGACCTGTCATCTATGGCTGCTAAATACTGCGTATACTCTATTTCCTTCCTGTTTTTATTATATAGCTTTGCCCCCAGCTTTTCATGGCTAATATTGCTTTTTTGATCCACTATTTTGCTGTGTTTATACTCGGAGGGCGAGCATCCTTCCGTATTTTTAAACGCCCGGTGAAGCATTTTTACGCTGCAGAATCCGCATTCCATGGCAATTTTGGTCAGCGGTTTATCTGAAGCCGCTATCAACTTTTTTGCTTTTTCAAGGCGAATTTTTGTTAAATACTTGCCGAAAGACAAACCGGTATGTTTTTTGAAAAAATGTGCGAAGTAGTAATCGTTTAAGTGTACCAGTGAAGCAGCGTCATGAAGAGTAATATTATGCATATAGTTTTCTTCTACGAACTGAAAGATTTTGATTATTCTGTCAAGGTTTTCACTGTCGGATTGAAGTTCTTCCTTGGCTGCTATACGGTATGGGAAATTTCTGAATATATTGGTCAGCATCCTCAGTGCCAGGAAATAAACAGCCAGTTCATAATGTTTTTCCTTTCTGCACATTTCATATATTATGTATTTCAGATCATTCCGTATTTTATCGCTGGCTGCCGCAATTCCTCCATCAGAGGACTCTGTTGAGCTGCATGACAGTTTTATTGATTTCAAAGTACAGTTAGGCATAATCGCTATATTTGGATCAAGCTGAATAATCAGCACGGCATTCCCGTCGTCCATTCTCTGAAAATAATGAATTTCCCTGGAATTAACCACCAAAAAGTCATCAGTGTTAAGCAGGTAATTTTTATTGGAAACTACAACATGCACACTTCCTTTGATTACAAAAATTATCTCCACTTCATCATGCAAATGCGGTGCACAGTGCCCGATTTCAACGATAAATGACTTGATTGGGATTTGATTTTTAAAATCTATAAGCTCGTAATGAAAGCTCATAAATCCACCCCCACCCCGTCAAAAGCACAATGAAACATTCAAAATTTCAGCTTGTAAATTTTGATTGCATATGCAAAAAAACTATATCAATATATATTTACTCATGAAATGTAAAGATGCAGTACAGGGAGAGTCGGTGTCATGATTCAGGTAAGTGCAAAAATATATAAATTGTACAAATATATTTTAATATTTTCATGAAGTATTTGTCAAATTTTTTAAACCGCCTATGGAGCATTCACAGAATATTTCAGGGTTTTATAGGATATTCTGGAATATTTGTATTTAATTTAAAAATGCAAAACAGCCGGTTAATGAATAACCGGCTGTTTTTACACATAAACAGTCATTTTTTTATTTCAGCCAGAAGGTGGGGAAATATGGCAATACATCTTTCCAGTATGCCGTGGACATATGAAATCAGAATCCCGTAATTGGTTATTGGCACGTTCTGTTCCACGGCACATTTCTGACGGTATTTTATCTCCCTTTCGTTCAGCATGCATCCTCCGCAGTGAACAACCAGCCTGTAGCCTGACAAGTCATCAGGGAATCCGGTGCCAGACGTAAATTCAAAATTAACCTGTTTATTCGTATACTCCCTAATCCACCGCGGCAGCTTAACGGTGCCTATATCATCGCACTGCCTGTGGTGCGTGCATCCTTCGGAAATAAGAACGGTATCCCCGTCCTTAAGGGTATCCAGGGCTTTTACACCTTTTACCGCTGTTTCAAGATAGCCTTTGTACCTTGCAAAAAGAATGGAAAATGAGGTAAGGAGAATATCCTCCGGCGTTTCGGCCGAAACTTTTGAAAATGCCTGGCTGTCGGTAATTACGATTTTAGGCTTCTTGCCCAGTTTTTCAAGCGTTTCGCGGAATTCAGTCTCCCTTACCGCTATCGCTGTCGCCCCGGAATCAAGGATATCTCGAATAGTCTGCTGCTGGGGCAGTATAAGCCGTCCTTTCGGAGCCGCCTTGTCTATTGGTATTACTAACACAACAAAATCAGACGGTTCAAGAAGATCCCCAACTATTCTCTTTTCAGGTTCATCGGCCGCAGCCAGCGCAGCTATTTTTTCCTTCAGCCTGTTGATGTTATGGCCTGTTTTAGCGCTTACATAAATTGCATTGTCCGTTTCAGCGGGTATATTCTCCAGTAAATCGGCTTTATTGTATACAATAATATATCTGATATTTTTTTCTTCAAAAAGATTTATCAGTTCTTCATCTTCCTTAGACATTCCGCTGACCGAATCGGTCACAAGAACTGCGACATCTGTTTTTCTTAAAACCTGCCGGGTTTTTTTCACACGAAGCTCCCCCAGGTATCCCTCATCATCAACTCCCGGCGTATCAATAATCATGACCGGTCCGACGGGAAGAAGCTCCATGGCTTTATATACCGGATCGGTAGTTGTGCCCTTTACTTCTGAAACAACTGCAATATCCTGGCCGGTAACTGCATTTACAAGGCTGGATTTACCCGAGTTCCTTTTTCCGAAAAATCCTATATGGACACGGTTTGCTGACGGTGTTTCATTAAGACTCATGTCCCTTCCTCCTTTACAGCCTGAAATCCCGAAGCCCGCCGCTTATTTTTGCCAGGTTTTCTTCAGTTATCTTTCTTATTCTTTCATTGGGAATCTTTTTCAGTTCTTTCTGAATAAGGGCTTCTCCTACAGTTTTTGTTTCAGGTGAAGCATAATCTTCCAGGTATTCCTTCAACGTCATAAGAGCGTTGGGATCACAGAAATTCTGAATCTGGCCGCTCTTGCAAAGACTCATGAACCTGTCTCCTGTTCTTCCCGACCGGTAGCACGCAGTGCAAAAGCTCGGTATGTAGCCAAGTTCCATAAGCCATTTAACCACTTCATCGAGGGTTCTTCTGTCACTTACCTCAAACTGCGCGGAATTTTCATCCTCAGGCTCGGGTTCGGCGTATCCCCCTACACTTGTCTTCGATCCGCCGCTAATCTGCGAAACACCGAGGCTCAGCACCTTTTCCCTTGTTGCCTTGCTTTCCCTTGTGGATACAATTATCCCGGTATACGGCACTGAAATACGAATGCAGGCCACGATTTTTGCAAATATATCATCGCCTATCGCATTACCGAACATCGACGGGTCAATGTCGTCGGCTGGACGAACCCTTGGCACGCTGATTGTATGCGGACCTACGCCGAATACAGCTTCGAGATGTTCCGCATGCATCAGCAAAGCCGCAAACTCATACCGGTAGTTCTCGAGGCCGAACAATACCCCAAGGCCCACATCGTCTATTCCGCCAAGCATGGCCCGGTCCATTGCTTCCGTATGATAGGCATAGTCATGTTTTGGACCGGTTGGATGCAGTTTTTCATAGCTTTCCTTGTTATAAGTCTCCTGGAAAAGTATATAGGTTCCTATGCCGGCTTCCTTCAGTTTCCTGTAATTTTCCACGGTGGTTGCGGCAATGTTTACGTTAACGCGGCGGATTGAACCGTTTTTGTGTTTCGTGCTGTAAATCGTGTCAATGCTCTCCAGTATATACTCAATGGGGTTATTTACAGGATCTTCGCCGGACTCTATCGCAATACGCTTGTGGCCCATATCCTGGAGTGCGATGACCTCTCTGCGGATTTCGTCCTGTGTCATTTTCTTTCTGGTAATATGCCTGTTTTTCATATGGTACGGGCAGTATACGCATCCGTTTACACAATAATTTGACAGGTATAGAGGCGCAAACAGCACGACACGGTTGCCGTAAAAATCATTCTTGATTTGCCTTGCCAGCTCATAAATTTCCTCGTTTTTTTCAGGTATCTCGCAGGCAAGCAGTACCGATGCCTCCCTGTGAGACAGCCCTTTGCGCTGTTTTGCCTTTTCAATGATTTCGCTTATAAGACTGGTATTGTTTTTGTTTTTCCCGGCGTACTCAAGAGTTGCAATTACTTCTTCATGGGAAATGAAATCCTCAGCCCTTGGCGATTTTGGATCGTACATTATCAGGACTCCTTTCTTATTCGGGTCAGAAGAATCTTCCCCGTCAGTAACAGGTTGTTTTATTGAATCGATTTATGATCTCCACGGGAGACGGTTATCCTGTAGCCAATGCTTTCCATCCGTTTTCTCATGCAGCATATGCATTCAGCGGCTTCATCCCCCGTACAGATCTTGTTGTCATATAGCATGTATTTTTTCCTTGTATCCTTTGGCGAAAGATTTGGCATAACTACGTTCGCACCCGCCAGGATTCCAAGTTCCCGGCCCCTGGGATGAATTGTCCCGAGCGCTGTAGTTGCAGGCAACAGAACATCCGGAAGCATCAGCCGTATTATGCCAAGCAAAAACAGCGTGAGTTCAAGTGTTCCGGCATTTTTTCCCGCAAAAGGAGTTGCATGATGAGGAATAAACGGACCAATACCAACCATATGGGGTTTTAGTTCCTTGACAAACAACAGATCCTCCACCAGGCAGTCAGTGGTCTGGAACGGGGAACCCACCATGAATCCGCAGCCCACCTGGTAACCTATCTCTTTCAGGTTATACAGGCACTGTTTCCTGTTCTTAAGAGAAAGATACTTAGGGTGCAGTTTCCTGTAATGTTCTTCATTTGCAGTTTCATGCCGCAGCAGGTAACGGTCTGCACCTGCATCGAAAAAGGCTTTATAGCTTTCATAGCTTCTTTCGCCGATTGAAAGCGTAACTGCACAGTCCGGGTAACTGGCTTTTACCGCTCGGATAATATCAGCCAATATTTCGTCGGTATAATATTCATCCTCTCCGCCCTGAAGCACGAAAGTGCGAAAACCCAGATCATACCCGACCGAACAGCATTCCAGGATCTGCTCCTTTGTCAGGCGGTATCGTTCGGCTTTTTGGTTGCTTTTTCGTATCCCGCAGTAAAAGCAGTCATTCCTGCAGTAATTAGTGAATTCTATTAGCCCGCGTATGTAAACATCGTATCCATAGTTCTCGATCCGGACTTCCCTTGCTTTTTCAAACAGGTATTCGGCAATATCCGGATTTCGGTTATCAATCAGCACTTTATATTCTTCCGGTGACAAACTGTTTGTCTCATATAACTTGTCAATGAGCTGTTTCATCCGACACCTCTTTTTTTGCATTTCCGGTCGCTTTGGAATAAAGAACTTTTGTGCTGACGCCGCGAAGCTTTCCGAGTTTTCCTGAAAGCGCGCTGATTATATCCTGGGGTGCATCTACAGCTATGCTTATGATATTGATGCCTTTTGCGCGGTACGGCAGACCCATTCTGCCGATTATGTAATTCGCATAGTCATGCAGAATGCTGTTGAGTTTTTCCACCGAATTACTGTCTTCAACAATAATACCGATAATGGCTACCCTTGTTTCCATACCAATACCCCTGAAAATAAAAATACGCCCCGAAAGGCGCAGGAATTCCACGTTTCATTCTATTTACTTCCCTTGCCTTCCGCCTGATACTCATGTATTCGGCGTCAGTACATCAACTTGTGGTTTTAGCCTCACCATCAGAATAATCTTCCGGCTCAGCAATTTAATTTTACTATTTTCCAATTAGTTTGTCAAATAATAAACAATCTCTGCCAATCAACTATAATGTCGATAAATAACCTATGCAGTAAAACAAGCTTGTCAAACCAAACCGTTGCCGTCCAATATACTATAATTAGTCACAAGTATTTCGCTTATTGCACCTCTTCCGTCGCCCTTTGAGTTGATTGCCCGTTTTGCCCTTATTCTGTGGATGTAAAAATCCCTGTACAGCTCATCAAAGAAATTGTCATCAGGATTTTCGTTCTTTGGGTCGGAATTGCTTAACATTAGCAAAGCACCCTTCCTGCTCATTTCGGCATAGAAGTGTGCAAGCTGTATTTGATCGTCGTCAGTAAAATCAAACCTGGTGTAGGATGTAAAGCTGGATGTGGTATTGAGGGGTCTGTACGGCGGGTCAAAGTAAACAAAACTGTATTGATCTATATATTTTGAGCTCTCCCTGTAGTCACCGGCAAATATATGCACTTTCCGGAGCAGGGAGCTTACCGCATACAGGTTTTTCTCATCACATACGGCAGGATTTTTATATTTGCCGTGAGGCACATTGAAAAGGCCTTTGCGGTTAACCCGGTAAAGGCCGTTATAGCAGGTACGGTTAAGGAATATAAACTGTGCAGCCCGTTCGGCATCCGGCCGGCTGTTTTTCAATGTACATGAATTGTATGCATCACGTATCTCATAATACATTTTTCTTCGGCGTTCCCCGTCTGAACCCAAATACCTTTTTTCCAGCTCAAGAAGACAGTTCACAAGAGAATTCACATTGTCCCTGATTACCTGGTAAGTATTTATCAAATCTTCATTTATATCAAAAATATAAGCCTCTTCAATTTCATATGACTGCAGAATGTCGAACAGGACCGCTCCGCCTCCTGCAAAGGGTTCGATGTAGCGTTTTATTATCCCTTCACGCAGCTGCGGAGGATAATACCGTCTGAAATCATCAAGCAGCTGGCTTTTCCCGCCGGCCCACTTGACAAAAGGTTTTGCATATACTGAACCGTCACTGCTGTGTTCAGGCTTCAATTTCCTGTCTCCTGTCACCTTTTTCTTTCCTGGCATACCATTAAGAAGGTATATACAAAAAATCCTGAAAGGTTTCACCCTTCAGGAACTTTTCTGGTGGAGCATAGGGGACTTGAACCCCTGACCCCAACACTGCCAGTGTTGTGCGCTCCCACTGCGCTAATGCCCCATAATCAATAAAATTGAATTTTGACACCAAAACATGTAACAAAGGATATTATACATAGTTTATGCTGTTTTGGCAATAGTTTTGACAAAATAAGTTTCTTCCCGGCAAAGAACAGCCGAACAATTCCGTGCATAATTCCCAGTGAACCGCCGTATAACTGACGGTACGTACAGTGATATGAGAGGAGGTTATTCAACTTGAATAACCTCCTGCCCGGTTTATCCGCATTTATATTTAGTTGATTATGCCTGCCAGTGCAAGTGCGTTGATCCTCGATGCAGACCACATTTCAATGTCAACATCCTGGAATTCAACGGTTCTGCTGTCTTCTACAGGGTACCGTTTTTCCATATTCCTAACGCTGATATACGGAATCTTGCTGCAACTGTGCAATTCAGTATAAAATCCTTGTTTCCCCCATATGTGTATACATCTGGTAATACATGCAAATCTCCTTTTGACACCGTCACTAAAGCGATTTATGCTTCACCGGATAGATGCAGTTATTTATGGGCCTCAGGAAAAATACCCTTAAAGGATGTTGTACCGTTTCAACCCACTTTGGCGTTCTTGCCAATATCCTTTCTTTCCTGTTCATTGCTTATCACTCCTTTGTGTCTTTTCTATTTTAACAACAAAAAATGGTATAAAAATGTCGTTGGCGAAATTGGACCTTTTTTCGGAGAAATTGGACAAAGTTGTTAAAAAGAACGGGTGTGTGACTTAACCCGTTCTTATAAAATCAGAAATTTAAATTCCGGATTTTTTATTCTATTACTATATTGCCGTAAATATCGTAATACCTGCAGGCACCGCCGGCATATCTGATTTGCACCAGCCCGCTTACGAAATCAAAATCTGCATACGGTTCAAACGGGATATGGGATTTAACTTCTCCATCGGTTGCTATAACCGTAAGAGTGAAATCATCAGACCTGAAGACATAGTGGCCGATCCTGTCATGTTTAAGATTCCGTCAAAGTTATCCGGAAACTCATAAAGCAGTTTACCATTTTCATCCAATAACCGGTACGGGCTGTCATTATCTTTTCTGACAAGTATCTGCTTAAAATCGGTCAAACGAATATAACTGTACTCAATGGGCAGAATTTTGGTTCCGTCCGCCTTTAGAACTCCGTATTTTTCAATGTAGTTATAATTCCCGTCCAGCCACCCTTCACGCGTAATCATCATATCTCCGATGGCTCCGGCCGGAATTTTTCCTTTATAATCAATGATACGCAAAATTTCATTTCTTTTGTTTATCAGCATAAAAGTTTCTAAATCAGCCTTGCCTACTATTGCAACGCCATTATAGAAAAAACCTGCAAATCTGTATAAATACGGAATCACCATCCTGCCGTTTCTGTCACAATATCCGGAAAGGTGATCGTAACCGTCATATACTTCTATGAGTCCATCCGACATGTAAGAGATATAGAATTTCAATAATGCAAGTATTTTTCCGTCCGGCAGGCTGAGCCAACTGTCCCTGAAGCATAACAAGTTGCCTGCAAAATATGGCCTGTCACCCCCATACCCATAAAAATAACCCTCGTAGTAGTCATTATCTTTTGCAACATGTTCTTCTTTCCGGTTTATAACAAAATATGCCAATGGATCTTCGGGTTTTGACACTATCCCGTATTCACCGTTCCATTCACTTGCATATGCATATTTCGGTTCAATAACAAAATTCCCTTTGCCGTCCACATATCCCCACAGGTATGTCCCGTTTTCCTGTATAGCGGACATCGGATACAGGAACGGCGGAAAACTCGTTCCGTTTTCTATCACATCGAAGAGTCTCAGTACGGTAATATATGCTTCTTCACGGGTAAACGTTTTTTCCGGCAAAAACTCGTTCATATCAGTCCCGATCATGATTCCAAATGCTCGGGCGGAATAAACTGATTCCCTAGCCCAATCCGGGATTTTTACCGCATCATCATATACATACGGAAAAGCGCTGTAATCACCTATAATATTTGCAGTACGCATAAGCATCGTCGCTGCCTGTGCTCTTGTTATATCTCCGTCAGGATTGAACAGATTGTTTCCGACACCGTTAACAATCCCCAATGCATTGGCAGCCAATATATCCTTATCCCGTGTATCCAAAAAAGCCGATTCGTCAATTTCCAGTCCTCTTTCCGCGAGAATTTCATCAACGGATTTTCCGTACACTTTTTCCAAAAGTACGACAACAAGCCTGCAGAAATCGCACCTGGATATATTCTGCTTGTAGTTGTTCTGCATGTCGGAGGGAACCAGGCCGCTACTTATTGCCCTTATAACTTCATTTTCCGCCCATGATGAAATCCCATCATTATTTACAGCCATTGACGTGTTGCATGCAAAAATCAAAATTAAGCCCAAACAGGCAAAAAGGTAAGGCATTTTAGACCTAACTTGCATAATTAACCACCTGCACTCCCAAACCATAGTTTTATTCTATAACGGCATAAAGAGCTTAAACACAGTTACCAAGAAAACTGTTCACCTGCTTAATTATACCATTATTAGTGCAGCAAAGGTAAAATTATACAATATATAAAGTCAGGCCGGGCATTCCAGCCACGACCTGATCTTTTCCGCACAGGTTTTGTTCCTTTTTTACCGATCATACTGGTCCGCTATAATGGAAAATATGGTCATCCTTCATTTTTCCTGTATCTGAAAAACGAACTTACAACCGGCGGCAGAAGGCACAGCCCGGCAATATACAGCCAGTGTTCAGGAAGCAGTGAAACGGTTTTGAAAACGTTCTGAAGTGCAGGAACATAAATTACGCACGCCAGAATGCATAGCGACGTGAAAACTGCTCCAACCAGCCATAAATTGCTTAGCAGGTTTATTTCAAAAATATTCTTTTTCTCTGACTTGCATTCAAAAACATGAATAAGCTGGCTAAGTACAAGAGTCACCAGTGCTGCCGTCCTGGCTGATTCAAGATTCAGGGTCTTCCTGAATACAAGAATGAACGACAGGAGCGTTACGGCACCGATAAATATTCCCCTTGTAATTATAAGTCGCCATAAACCGCCTGAAAAAATATTTTCATTCGGATCCCTCGGTTTCTGCCTCATTACGTCCGGATCTCCCTCTTCCATGCTCAGCGCTATTGCGGGCAGACCATCGGTTACCAGGTTCACCAGCAGTATCTGGGCAGGAAGCAAAGGTACGGGCAAACCCATCAGCATTCCGAGAAACATTGTCAGCACTTCGCCTATATTGCATGACAGCAAGTACCTGATAAATTTCCGGATGTTGTTGTAAATGTTCCGTCCTTCCTCCACTGCCGCGACTATGGTCGAAAAATTGTCATCCATCAGAATCATTGAAGCTGCCTGTCTGGTTACATCAGTACCCGTGCATCCCATAGCCACACCTATATCCGCTTCTTTCACTGCAGGAGCATCATTGACCCCGTCACCGGTCATTGCAACTATGTATCCTTCTTCCTTGTATGCTTTTACCAGCCTAAGTTTATGCTTCGGCAAAACACGGGCAAAAACCGAAGTATCCTTCAGCCTTTCCTTAAGTTCCCGGTCACTTAATTTTTCTATCTCATTCCCCGTAAGAACATTCTGGTTTTCTTCCATTATTTTGAGTTCCCTGGCCACCGCCTTTGCCGTTTCCTTGTGGTCTCCTGTTATCATCACAGGTTTAATTCCGGCAATTTTACATTTTTCAACGGCATCGTACGCTTCCGGGCGAGGCGGATCCATCATCCCGGCAAGGCCTATAAAAGTAAGCTGCTGCTCGGGATCAGACGGAATGGGTTTTCCCTTTTCTATGATTCTGTATGCCATTGCAATAACCCTGAGGGCATTCCGGGCCATATTGCTGTTTTCCTGCTCAATTCTGTTAATGTCATAATCAAGAATTTTTCGTTCGTTGTTCGCGACGATAATGGATGAGCATCTCCGAAGTATTACTTCCGGTGCCCCCTTTGAAAAAACAATCCTGTCACCCGAAGGAGTACTGCAGACTACCGACATCATTTTTCTTTCGGAATCAAACGGAATCTCCCTGATTCTCTGGTATTCTTCAGATATTTTTTCAGGATCATATCCTGCCTCAACTGCCATGCGCACAAGCGCAACCTCGGTGGGATCCCCGATAAATATATCTTCACCTGTATTTTCCTCTTCGCTTTCCGGCTTTCGAATACTTACATTACCGCAAAGTATTCCCGTCAGAGCCATCAGGTTCAGACCGGGCATTTTCACAGGATCAACGGGCTTACCCTGAAAAAGTATCCTGATTCGGTTTCCTTCTTCATCCCTCATAACTTGATATCCGGTCCTGCCGCTGTAAATCGAAACCACACGCATTTTATTCTCAGTCAGTGTACCAGTTTTGTCAGAACAAATAACAGTAGCACAGCCAAGTGTTTCAACAGCCGGAAGCTTTCGTACAAGTGCATTTCTTTTGGCCATTCTCTGCACTCCGAGCGCCAGTGCAATTGTTACAACTGCCGGAAGCCCTTCAGGTACTGCAGCCACTGCAAGGCTTATACCCGCAAGCAGCATCGAGAATACATTTTCGCCCCTGATAATTCCTGTCAGGGATACAATGGCACAGATCACTAGACAGGCAATAACAATATACGTTCCAAGGGTTTCAAGTTTTTTCTGGAGGGGTGTATCCTGCTGTTCGGCTTCCTGGATCATATGGGCGATCCTGCCCATCTCGGTTTCCATCCCTGTTTTTTCAACGATCGCACGTCCGGTACCCCCGGTGACCATACAGCCCATATATATACGGTTTTTTGGAAAGGTGGAATCAGCATCCGTTGCGGAGGATGTTACTTCCTTCCTTACAGGCATCGACTCGCCTGTGAGCATGGACTCATCCACCTGCAGTTCATTTGCCGTTACAAGGACGGCGTCTGCAGGAATCCTGTCTCCTGCCTCAATTACAATTAAATCTCCCGGTACTATTTCTTCGGCGGATATCTCGTACAGTTCACCATCTCTTATTACCTTTGCTTTCGGTGCCGCAAGCTTTTCGATGGCTTCCATGATTTTCTCGGTATGCATCTCCTGGTAAAAGCCCAGAAGTGCATTTATAAATACAATGGCAAGTATGGTTACCGCTTCGGTTGTATCACCTATAATCATTGAAACGGCAGTTGCACCGAGAAGAATCAGGACCATAAAATCAGTGAACTGGGAAAGAAACAAAGTAATCCAGGATTTTTTCTTTTTCCGTGAAATCTTGTTTCTCCCGTATATTTCAATTCTTCTTCTGGCTTCAACTGAAGACAAGCCGAAATCCTTTCTTTTCTTCTCAACATTGTTGGGTAAAAGTCTCAACGCCTGCATATTTAAGCCTCCCGCCGTGGAATATTTTGAGAACAAGCCTAAATAATTCTATGCGGGATCTCAATCAATTAGTACAAGCATATTATAAAGTACACAGGAAGAGGCAGAACGAAAAAAAGACCTGCTTCTTTACAAGCAGGTCTTTCCCAAGGATACCTTGATCAAATATATACTTTAAATATCTATTTCAAGAAATACCGGGCAATGATCGGAACCATAAACTTCTGAGAACATTCCTGCATCACGGATTTTGTCCCTTATCCTGTCGGAAACGAGAAAATAATCTATACGCCACCCGATATTTTTTTCTCTTGCATTGAACATATATGACCACCAGGTATAGGCATCGGTTTTATCAGGATAGAGATACCTAAAACTATCAGTGAAACCGCTTTGGAGAAGTATTGTCATCTTTTCCCGCTCTTCATCGGTAAACCCTGCGTTTCTCCTGTTTGATTCCGGGTTTTTCAAATCTATTTCTTTATGCGCCACGTTAAGATCCCCGCATATAATTACAGGCTTTATGCTGTCAAGCCCAAGTAGGTATTCTCTGAAATCATCTTCCCACTTCATCCTGTAATCCAACCTGGTCAAACCGCGCTGAGCATTCGGTGTATACACGGTTACAAGGTAGAACTTGTCATACTCTGCGGTCAGTACCCTTCCTTCATTGTCATGTTCATTTATTCCTATTCCATCTGTTACCGAAACCGGTTTTCTACGAGTGAAGAGAGCGGTACCTGAATATCCCTTTTTCACTGCATAATTCCAGTACTGATAATACCCTTCAAGATCAAGCTGAACCTGCCCCTGTTGTACCTTGGTTTCCTGGATACAGAATATGTCTGCATCTGCACTGCTGAAAAAATCCAAAAAACCTTTTGAAAGGCAGGCTCTAATACCGTTAACGTTCCATGAAACAAGCTTCATCAATTTACCCCCGTAGCAGAATAATCACGGCTTACCATGCTTTACGGGTTTCTTTTTCCGTAACCTGTTGGCTGTTAAGTCTTAATCTTCTCCCACATACTTGTATGGTGAACCGGATACAAACCTGTAACGCTTGCCGTTCTTGTCCTTAAATACTTCAGTGCTGATTCTTTCCAGTTCAATGGTGTTCCCGTTTTCGTCCACAATAGTGTATATGTTCTTACCGGAATGGTTTATATCATAGTCCTTTCCTTCCTCCAGAACCGGAGAAGGATAGGACGGACCGGCAATATTCTTGATCAGTATAATTGCACTTATTCCGACAACAATTACAATGGCCAGGATTATAATAATATTGGCCTTATTACCCCATTTTCCTCTTTTGCCTTTCATGTTATCAGAACCGTTCCTTTCCGTTCTCGATTATTCTTTACAATTCTTCTGTAATTTGCATTTTCCATATAACTATTATATCATTTTTTCATTCTTAATACAGGAAAGTATTGGCTGAAACAGACTTTTATGTTTCAGCCAATACGTGAAATCCCCGAAAACCCCTGGCACATAATGGCCCAGGGGTTTTCCTTTTTATTGTTCTGCCATCTTTTTGTATGTTTCGTACCTTTCCTGTGCGTCCTGTTTTGCCTTTTCATACAGTTCTTCAGCAATTTCAGGGAATGTATTTTTCAATGAAGTAAAGCGTACTTCGCCGTCAAGGAACTCCTGGAAGTCAGCCGTGGGTTCTTTCGAATCCAGAATGAACGGATTCTTTCCTTCCTTCTTGAGTTCAGGATTATAACGCCACAGATGCCAGTAGCCCGCTTCAACAGCCTGTTTCGCTCTTGCCTGTGTACGTCCCATACCCTGACGGATACCGTGATTGATACACGGTGCATATGCTATTATCAGCGAAGGTCCATTATATCTCTCGGCTTCAATTATCGCTTTAAGGAACTGGTTCTTGTCAGCACCCATTGCAACCTGTGCCACATAAACGTAGCCGTATGTTGCCGCAATCATGCCAAGGTCCTTCTTCTTGACCTTCTTTCCTGATGCAGCAAACTTCGCAACGGCTGCGGTAGGCGTTGCCTTGGATGACTGACCGCCGGTATTGGAATATACTTCGGTATCAAATACCAGGATATTTACGTCTTCACCGGAAGCAAGCACATGGTCAAGCCCTCCAT
>ENA-OWOZ01000644-OWOZ01000644.1-bioreactor-metagenome-genome-assembly--contig:-NODE-644-length-40916-cov-26.685742_pt1 | contig 40916 bp, 36 predicted proteins | sample MGYA00238140_ERZ651804 | MGnify/ENA primary metagenome ERZ651804 (study PRJEB26910, sample SAMN07631232) | bioreactor metagenome | isolation source: Switchgrass digestor | place: USA: Dartmouth...
AGGATAAGCAGGACGAAGGAATTAGGCACAATTGATGCCGGAAGACATGGGAGGTTTGCTACCTGGAGTTGATGTGGAATCCCGACGGCCGAGATAGAAAAACACATGCGGTTTATTTTCTCTGCCTGAAACCACAGAGCTACCAGATTTATGCAACATCTAGGGGGAAAGCTTAAGCAAATCGAAGTGAAATTCTGCGAAAAACGAAGATAAGTGAAGAAAACGAGAGTATATTAAGGGAGGATGGACCATGTATATAGCTAATTGCCGAGAATCGATAAAAAATTACATATCACTTGAACTAATTCATAAACCAGGTATGAATATGCATATACATTGGCTTAATCCTCTATTATTCAAACGTAGAAGCGGGTAATTCTAAAATACATTACGTATATAATAAATGAACAATAGGTGGTTAAGTCTAGAAAATAGATTTAGCCACCTTTTTATTTGGCCTCTTGGAAAGAAATGAGAGAGGCAAAAGCGAAGGGATTCGATGTCCCGAGCTTTTTTTGATGATGATATATGGGGTGAGGTTATGACTGTTTACAATTGGAATCCTGTTTTTAATTTGGTAATGCAAATTAAAAACGATTATAAAGAAAAATTCGGCTCAATTGATACTGTCAGGTTTGAAGACTGGCTTTTGAGGTTAAATAATAAGAAATACATTGATATATTTTGTCATTTAAAAGTAAATCAGCATAATAACTTTATTTTAATTCGATACGGCATGGATGAAATGCATGAAAGCATGTGGACAGATCCCGAGAGTATTTACAGAGAATGCAGAAGCGTTGTAATCGACATTTTAAATGATCAATTGGTTATAGCTCCTTTCAGAAAGTTTTTTAACCTTAACGAAGTTGAGGAAAACAAGCTTGAAAACGTATTAAATGAAATCAAAAAGGCTAAATCAATTGAAATTACAGATAAACTTGACGGTTCAATGCAAAATGCCAGGTACTATAACGGCGAGATTTTTATTTCCGGAAGCATGGCTCTAAACAGAGAAAGTTCCTGGAGGCTGGAGGATGGCTATAGTAAACTAACCGAAGGCCATAAAAGGATGATTTCGGAGAACCCCGATTATACCTTTATCTTTGAGTACATAAGCATAAAGGACGCACATGTGGTTAATTATTTGCCCGAGCAGGAAGGCATGTATTTAATCGGAATGAGGAATGTCTATACCGGAAGACAGTTGTCTTACAAAGAAGTTCAACAATATGCATCTATGTATAATGTTCCTATGACCAAGATAGAAAACCGGTCCTTTGAGGAGGTAATGCAGGATGCCAAGAGATTGAAATCCGGCGAAAAGGAAGGATGGGTACTAAATATTGACGGGCACATGATAAAGATTAAGTGCGATGACTACGTTAAGCTACATAAAGTTTTAAACAGTTTTTCTTCAGTCAATGCAATTATAAAGAATATTGCCGACGGTACTTATGATGATTTAATCAGTAAGGTGCCCCATAACTATAAAGATAGAATAAACCGGATTGCAAAACTTATTTATGATTATATGAAAAGTATGAATGATGAAATTGAAGCTTATTACAAAAAAGCACCCAAGGAAGACAGAAAAGAATATATGATTTGGGTCACTGAAAACTGTCCCAAGAAAATACAGGGATATTTACGGCAGAAATATTTAAACGGCGATTACCATGTTTTAAAAACCTGTTATGGCAATAGCACGAAATATAAAAAGATAAACGAGATAGGGCTGGATTCAATGCATGCTGTTTTATTTGACGATTTGGAGGTTGGATAGATGAATAAGCTTATTATGATGGTTGGGCTGCCCGGAAGCGGTAAAAGCACCATTGCAAAGGAGCTTTCTTATAGAGAAAATGCAATATTGCATTCTTCAGATGATTTGAGAGAAGAGTTGTTCGGGGATGCCAACAACCAAGAGAAAAATGAGTTGATTTTTCAAGAATTGCATAAAAGAATCCATCGAGACTTGTCCGGTGGCAAAAGTGTAATTTATGATGCAACCAATTCAAGTTACAAAAAAAGAAAGGTCTTTTTACAAACATTGAAAATAAAATGCTATAAAGAATGCTATATGGTTGCAACCCCATACGAAAAATGTCTTGAACAAAACAGAAATAGGAGCAGAAGAGTTCCTGATGAGGTAATTGAGAATATATATAAAGGATTCTTTATTCCTCAATATTTCGAGGGATGGGACAATATTGAGATTATACATAATTATGATGACAATTTTGACATGGCTGAGCTTTTTGATGATCTGGATACTGTTTCTCAGGATAATACCTACCATACATTGACGATCGGGGAGCATTGTAAAAAGTGTATGGAATATATCAAGGCTAATTGTGATTATGATGTACTGGAAATTGCTGCATTGATGCACGATATCGGTAAAAAGTTCACCAAGAAGTTTGAGGATTCAAAGGGTAATCCCACTGATGAAGCGCATTTTTACGGTCATCAAAATGTATCGGCATACATGAGCTTATTTTACTTAAAAAATATGTCAAAGGAAAAATTGCTCGAAGTAACGAAATATATCCAATGGCATATGCACCCTTTGAATATTTCAACGGAAAAGGCAAGACGTAGAACAATTAATTTACTGGGTGATGAGTTTTATAAAAATTTGATGCTTCTGCATGAGGCAGATAATTATGCAAAGAAACCGGCATGAAAATTTAAATAAAGGATTAGAGGTGAAAGCATGATACTTACAATTACATATACCAAGCCACCGGCAACGGATTTGGGGTATTTATTATACAAAAATCCCTCAAGGCCCCAAACATTTTCGCTTAACCATGGTAAAGCCCATATATTCTATCCCGAGGCAACAAAAGAAAGATGTACCGTCGTACTGCTTCTTGATATCGATCCTATTGATCTGGCCCGGGGAAAGAAAGGGTCCTCGGGAGAGGGCGGATTGTTCGATTATGTAAATGACCGGCCTTATGTTGCATCTTCATTCTTGAGTGTGGCAATGTCAAGGGTGTTTGGAACGGCAATGTCCGGTAAGTGCAAAGATAAACCGGAACTGGCGGAGATGGAATTGCCGCTGCAAGCAAAAATAATGATGCTTCCCTGCAAAGGAGGGGAAGAAATCATCTACCGGCTGTTTGAGCCATTGGGTTACAAGGTCACTGTCGAGGGATATATGCTGGATGAGAAATTTCCCGAATGGGGCCAAAGCAGGTATTATACGGTTTCCCTTGAGGGGGAAGTAAGGCTTCAGGATTTACTGAATCATATTTATGTGCTGATACCTGTTCTGGACTCCGAAAAGCACTACTGGGTTGGGGAAGATGAAATTGACAAGCTGCTTCAGCATGGAGAGGGTTGGCTTGCCAATCATCCTGAAAAAGGGCTGATTACCGGCAGGTACCTGAAGAGAAAAAAGAGTCTTGTTAACCAGGCATTAAAAAGGTTATTGGAAGAGAGCGGTGTAACAGACGATGAAGATGAACAGGAAGAGTCTTCACAGCAGGAAGAGAATGAAAAGAAGCTCAATTTAAACCAGCAGAGGCTTGGGACGGTAGTTGCCGTATTAAAAAGCGTTAACGCTAAAAGAGTGATAGATATAGGGTGCGGAGAAGGAAAGCTTATTTCACTGCTCTTAAAAGATAAGAGCTTTGAGCAAATTACCGGCGTTGATGTTTCATACAGTGTTCTTGAAAGGGCTAAAGACAGGTTGAAACTTGACCGGTTGCCTGAAATGCAAAGGAAAAGAATTAACCTGTTCCAGGGTTCTTTATTGTATAGAGATAAGCGGTTTTCGGGATATGATGCGGCAACCGTTATTGAGGTTATAGAGCATCTTGATGAGAACAGGCTTAAAGCCTTTGAAAAGGTATTGTTTAAATTTGCACGGCCTCAGACGGTTATTGTATCTACTCCGAACAAGGAATACAATTTGCATTACCAAAACCTCTTTGAAGGTGACGTGCGCCACAGGGACCACCGCTTTGAGTGGACCTGTAAGGAGTTTGAAACATGGGCGGTTAAGGTTGCCGGGAACTACGGGTATAATGTGAGGTTCGTACAAATAGGCGAGGCCGATGATCAATTCGGAAGTCCTACACAGATGGGAGTGTTTACATTATGAAATTGACTATACCGGAATTATCGTTAATAGTATTAATAGGTTCTTCAGGAAGCGGTAAATCCACTTTTGCCAAAAAGCACTTTAAACCGACGGAGGTAATATCCTCAGATTTTTGCAGAGGGCTGGTGTCCGATGACGAAAATGACCAGACGGTTACTGATACAGCGTTTGAAGTTTTGCATTATTTAGTGTCAAAAAGGCTGCAGTTAGGGAAGCTTACGGTTGTCGATGCCACAAATGTGCAGGAGTCTGCAAGAAAGCCCCTTATACAGATTGCCAGGGATTATCACTGCTTTCCTGTGGCTGTGGTGTTCAACCTTCCGGAAAAGATATGTCAGGAAAGGAATAAAAGCAGAACTGACAGGCAGGTGGAGGAGTATGTAATAAGAAACCATACCCGGCAGCTTAAAAAGTCAATCAAGGGACTTCAAAGGGAAGGATTCAGGTATGTGTATGTACTAAACTCTCCAGAAGAAGTGGAAGAGGTCACCTTTGAAAGACAGCCTTTATGGAATAACAGGAAAGGTGATCATGGTCCTTTCGATATTATAGGGGATATTCATGGATGCTATGATGAGCTTAAGATCCTGCTGGAGAAATTGGGGTACTGTATCGAGGAAGCAACAGATGGCTTAGAAAGCGGCAAATACCGGGTAACCCATCCTGAAGGAAGAAAAGCGGTGTTCCTTGGGGATTTGGTGGATCGTGGTCCTAAAATTACGGAAGTATTAAAACTCGTTATGGGTATGGTTAAATCGGGAAATGCCCTTTGCGTACCGGGCAATCATGATATAAAGCTATTGAAGAAGCTAAAGGGTGCCAATGTTCAGATTACTCATGGCTTGGACAGAACTTTAGAGCAGCTTGAAAGAGAATCTTCCAAGTTTATTGAGGAAGTAAAAGCCTTTATTGACGGGCTGGTAAGCCACTATGTGTTGGATGACGGAAAGCTTGTTGTAGCCCATGCCGGTATGAAAGAAGAATTCCAGGGCAGAGGTTCGGGAAAGGTAAGGGAATTTGCCCTTTATGGAGAAACTACCGGTGAAATCGATGAATACGGTTTTCCTGTAAGGTACGATTGGGCTTCCGATTACCGGGGCAAGGCTTTGGTGGTTTACGGGCATACTCCCCAGGCCGAAGCCTTAAAGCTTAACAATACAATAGATATTGACACCGGATGCGTTTTTGGGGGTAAATTAACGGCTTTCCGCTACCCGGAAAGAGAGTATGTGGATGTCAAGGCTTTAAAAACCTATTATGAACCGGCCAGGCCTTTCCTTCCCGAAGAGTATAAGGCTGATGATTTGGAAAAGAGGGGAGATAACGACGTTCTGGATATCAATGATGTTCTGGGAAAGAGAATTATCGGAACCAGACTGATGAGCAATATTACGGTACATGAGGAAAACTCCATTGCTGCTTTGGAGGTAATGAGCAGATTTGCTGCCGATCCGCACTGGCTTATATATTTGCCGCCTACCATGTCACCAAGTGAAACCAGTAAAAAAGAAGGAATGCTGGAGCACCCTGCTGAAGCCTTTGAGTACTTCCGTACCCGGGGAGTGGATAAAGTAGTGTGTGAACAGAAGCATATGGGTTCCCGTGCAGTGGTTATAGTATGTAAAGACAGCAAGGTAGCAGAAAGAAGGTTCGGAGTTTTGGACGGAACTTCGGGAATATGCTATACCCGCACCGGAAGGCATTTCTCTGATAATATGGAGCTGGAGGCAGCATTGATTGACAGGGTAAGAAAGGCTTTAGACAAGTCGGGGTTCTGGGAGGATTTTAATACCGACTGGGTATGCCTTGACTGTGAATTGATGCCCTGGTCGGCCAAGGCCCAGGTGCTTTTGAAGGAGCAATATTCGGCAGTGGGCATTTCCGGAAGAGTTGCATTGGATGAAGCCGTAAAGCTCCTTAAACAGGCATCTTTAAACAAAACCATATCCTTTGATGTTGATAAGCAGATGTCGGGTCAGAATGCAGATATAAACGTACTTTTGCAAAGGTTTATGGAAAGGTCCGAGATGATGAACAAGTATGTAGACGCATACAGGAGATACTGCTGGCCTGTTAATTCCATGGACGATTTGAAGCTGGCACCCTTTCATATCCTCGCTACAGAAGGGAAGGTACATTCGGATAAAAACCACCTGTGGCACATGGATACCATTGCTAAATACTGTGCCAGGGATGATAGCTTAATTATTGCCACAGACCATATTCTTGTGGATGTTACCGATGAAGAGAGTGTGGCCAAGGGTACAAAATGGTGGGAGGACCTGACCGTCTCCGGTGGAGAGGGAATGGTGGTAAAACCCTACGACTTTATTGTAAAGAACGGAAGGGAACCTTTGCAGCCGGCTGTAAAATGCCGTGGGAAAGAGTATCTCAGGATCATCTACGGACCGGAGTACACAACGGATGAGAACATTCAGAGACTCAGAAACCGGGCGGTGGGAAAGAAACGCTCTTTGGCTATTCGGGAATTCTCCCTGGGAATGGAATCCCTTGAGCGTTTTGTAAGGAATGAGCCCCTCTACAGGGTGCATGAGTGCGTATTCGGAGTCCTAGCTTTGGAAAGTGAGCCGGTGGATCCGAGACTGTAGAATTTGGATAGATATGAAGTAATATAAGTACGGTATAAGATAATTTGATTTTATTGAACAGTGATGATAGCTGTTCTTTTTTTATTGCCCGAAAAAATGCATTAATTTTTACGTACTTACTGCCAATGGGTGAAATTATCGGGAAAAGTATATTGTTGAAGATATATGGCAAGGCAAGCTGTAGAGCCTATTGATACAAAGAGTATGGGGAGAGATCAATTAAAAATATATAAATATTTAAGAAAATTTGAGGAAATTCTTGCATATATCAAAAATATATAATATACTTTTAGTATCAAGGTTTAATACCAGGTAATAATTTTGATAAAATTGCATATGTTAATAGTGTTAGTAAATATCGCAGTCAGGATGCAATTTTTCAAAGTATATGGCATTCTGCGATAAATAAACAGAATCATCCTGCTATCACAATTGTAAAAGAGGTGAATAAATGAGCAGGTCGTCATGTTCGAAGAAGGAAAGGCAGGCTGAACTTCTGGAGAAACTTAAGAGTGACCCTTTCCTGACCGACGAAGAACTTTCGGAAATATTTAATGTGAGCGTACCTACCATAAGGCTGGATAGGTTGGAATTGGGTATACCGGAGCTCAGAGAAAGAATTAAAAATGTGGCTGAAAAAAATTATCAAAAGGTGAAGTCGTTAAAGAGCAAAGACATTGTTGGAGAACTTGTGGATATTAATCTGGGACAGGGCGGAATTTCAATACTTGAGACCAATGAGAGTATGGCCTTTGAGAAAACGAAAATTATCCAGGGACATTATATTTACTCCCTTGCCGAGTCCCTTGCCATTGCAGTAATAGATGCGCAAGTGGCATTGGTAGGGGTGGCAAATATCAAGTATAAGACACCTGTATATGCAGGAAGTAAGCTTGTAGCCAAGGCAGAGGTTAAAAAGGTAAAGGATAATAAATATATAGTTTGGGTGAAAATTTCGGAGAAACAAGTGGAGAATTTTAGAGGTAAATTTATTCTGGTGTCCCTTGAAAAAATATAGAATTCATAGTAATTTATATTGATAGATTACTATTGGAATTGGGAGTGAAGTTGTTTTGGTTATATTAGTTGACGCAATGGGTGGCGATAATGCACCGGAGGCTATTGTAAACGGATGTTTGGATGCTGTTGGTGAGGCTGAAGGTTTCGATATATTACTAATCGGTGATGAGGGCAAAATAAGGGAAATATTGAGTAAAAGAGATTATGACCGATCCCGCATAAATATTCATCATACCTCTGAAGTGATAACTGTAGAGGATGTCCCCACAAAAGCAATTAAAAGCAAAAAGGATTCATCTATGGTTGTGGGGTTTAAGCTCTTAAAGGAAAAGCAGGGAGATGTTTTCCTATCCTGCGGTAACAGCGGGGCTTTGATGGCAGGGGCGTTATTCATAGTCGGTAGATTAAAAGGAGTTGACAGGCCTGCTTTAGGGGCCATTGTGCCCACAAAGACGGGAAGAGGGCTTATTATAGATGCCGGACTGAATACCATCTGCAAGCCTATTAATTACTTACAGTTCAGTATTATGGGTTCCATATACATGAAAGAAATGCTGGGAATTGACAATCCCAAGGTTGGCTTGCTTAACATAGGGGCTGAAGTGGGAAAGGGCAATGAGACGTTGAAGCATGCATATTCAATGTTGTCTGAAGCAAATATAAACTTTTTAGGAAATGTTGAAGGAAACGATGTGCCTTTAGGTGCGGTTGATGTTGTGGTATGTGACGGTTTTGCAGGAAATGTAATGTTAAAGTTCTATGAGGGTGCTGCTTCATTTCTTGTGGGAATGTTAAAGGATATTTACTATAAAAACTTAAAAACGAAGCTTTCTGCTCTGATGATTCAGAAGGAAATGAAGCAATTCAAAAAAGTTATGGACGCTGATGAACAAGGGGGTGCTCCGATACTTGGGGTTAATGGTCTTGTATTTAAGAGTCATGGCAGCTCTAACGCAAGAACCATTAAGAATGTAGTTATTAAGGCCGGTAAATTAGCAAAAACCAAGGCAATGGATAGAATAAGAGAAGAGTTTGTCAATATGGAGGTTGAAGAGATTGAGCATGACTTATAGTTGTGGGATTCTGGGGTTAGGCAGCAGTCTACCGGAAAAAGTACTTACAAATTATGATCTGGAGAAAATAGTGGATACTTCGGATGAATGGATTTCAAAAAGAACCGGAATATCTCAAAGAAGAGTTTTAGACGAGGATAAACCGGCATACCAATTGGGAGTCGATGCGGCAAAGAAGGCCCTGGACGATGCAGGAATAGAAGCAGAGGAGTTGGATCTGATAATTGTAACTACCGAGACTCCTGACTATTTAACTCCGTCAATGTCCTGTATCATTCAAAGTAAAATTGGGGCGCAAAAAGCTGCGGCGTTTGATCTTAATGCGGCTTGCTCGGGATTCATTTACGGAATGACAATAGCAAATCAATTTATTAAATCGGGATATTACAAGCATGTATTGGTTGTTGGATGTGAAGGACTGTCCAAAATAGTGGATTGGAAGGATAGAAACACTTGTGTGCTTTTTGGTGATGGAGCAGGTGCGGCAGTTTTAGGCCCGGTGGAAGAAGGGTACGGTATTATAACTACGCATATAGGTGCTGATGGTGTGTTGGGAAAAAATATTACCATGCCGTGTTGCTACATAGGGCCTGAGGATATTCAGGTGAGATCGGGAGATAATAAGAAGGTTCTCTGGATGGATGGCAGTGAGGTTTTCAAGTTTGCCGTAAGGATAATGGAGCAGGCAACAAATAAGGTTTTGGAGGATTCAGGCCTTTCCATGGAGGATATAAAGCTGATCGTACCTCATCAGGCGAATATCCGTATTATAGAGGGAGCGGCAAAGAGACTGAAAGTATCGGAAGATAAGATATTTACCAATCTCCACAAATATGGTAACATTTCTTCTGCATCTATACCTTTGGGTCTGAATGAAGCCTATAGAGAAAAATTGATTTCCAAAGGAGATAATTTGGTACTGGTAGGTTTCGGAGGCGGTCTGACTTGGGGGTCTGTTTTAGTCCGGTGGAGTAAATAAAATATATCGCAAAAGCAGTAACATATTTATTGTATTATTGGAGGGAGTAGGATGGGAAAACTGGCATTCTTATTTTCCGGGCAGGGTGCCCAATATGTAGGAATGGGAAAGCAAATTGCAGAGGAATATAAAGCTTCAGATGCTATATTTGAGCAGGCATCCGAGGCTCTGGGATTTGATGTAAAGAAGATGGTTTTTGAAGGCGATGAAGAAACACTTAAAATAACCGAAAATACACAGCCGACAATTTTGACTACCAGCATTGCTTGTTTGCAGCCTCTTTTGCAAAGGGGTATAAAGCCTGATGTGGCTGCCGGATTGAGTCTTGGTGAGTATTCTGCTCATGTTGCGGCAGGGACCATGACATTTACCGATGCAGTGGCATTGGTTCGAAAAAGGGGAAAATTCATGCAGGAAGCAGTTCCGGTAGGTAAAGGAACTATGGCAGCTATTCTTGGACTGGAAGCCGAGGCTGTTATCGAATGCTGTAAAAGGGCATCGTTAGAAGGAATTGTGGAGCCGGCAAACTTTAACTGTCCGGGGCAGGTTGTTGTGGCAGGAGAGGTAAAAGCCGTGGAAAAGGCTGTGGAGATTGCAAAGGAAATGGAGGCAAAGCGGGCTATGCTGCTTCCGGTGAGTGCACCATTCCACTGCAGTATGCTAAAGCCTGCAGGAGAAAAGCTTGCTGAAGAGTTGGAGAAAATTAATTTAAATGATATGCAAATTCCTGTAGTAGCAAATGTAAATGCAGAATATATTTTAGATAAAACGGTAGTTAAGGATCTTTTGATTAGGCAGGTAAGCAGTTCGGTATTGTTTGAGGCTTCAATAAGAAAAATGCTGGAAAACGGTGTTGATACTTTTGTTGAAATAGGTCCCGGTAAGGTACTGAGCGGCTTTGTACGCAAAATAAGCCGGGATGCCAAGACCCTTAACGTTGAAGACATTGAATCTCTGAACAATACGCTAAAGGAGCTTGAAAGTTAAAATGTACACAAAAGAATGTGTGTAATTTTCTTTTGAGTTCAGAAGACTAACGGCAAGGAGACGTGAATAGTATGAATTTAAAGGGGAAAACTGCAATTGTAACCGGTTCGGGCAGAGGCATCGGCAAAGCAATTGCATTCAAGCTGGGAAGCATGGGTGCCAATATTGTTCTAAACGGAACAGCTGAATCGGGCAGCGTTGATGCAACTGCGGAAGAATTGAAAGCGGCCGGAATAAATGTTGCTGTTGTAAAGGGTGATGTAAGCAGCTGTGAAGTTGTTGAAGAAATGGTGAAGACTGCTGTTGACACCTTTGGAAGCATTGACATCCTTGTCAATAATGCCGGAATAACAAAGGATAGTCTTATACTGAGAATGAGTGAAAAAGATTGGGATGATGTTTTAAATATAAATTTAAAGGGTGCATTCCTTTGTACAAAAGCTGTTTCAAAAGTTATGCTGAAGCAAAAAAGCGGGAAAATTATTAATATTACTTCGGTTGCCGGGGTCATGGGCAATCCGGGGCAAGCCAATTACGCAGCTGCCAAAGCCGGCATGATCGGCCTTACAAAGTCGACAGCCAAGGAATTGGCATCTAAAGGTATTAACTGTAATGCTGTTGCACCGGGTTTGATAACGAGTAGAATGACCGATGTATTACCCGACAGTGTAAAGGAAAACTATTTGAGCAACATTCCCCTCAAAAGGTTTGGGACGCCTGAAGAAGTGGCGAATGTGGTTGCTTTTCTTGCATCTGATGAATCAAATTATATCACAGGTCAGGTAATACATATTGACGGCGGATTAGTAATGTAATAATATCTTAGTGTAGCACTATTTGGTTAAGTCAATATAGTTTTACACTAAGGGTTCTAATTTAATACGCAAACCCCCTGTGGAAGGAGGTGAATGATAATGTTCGAAAAGATTAAGAAGATTATTGTAGAGCAGTTAGGTGTTGACGAAGATGAGGTTACAATGGAATCATCTTTCATAGACGATCTGGGTGCTGACTCGCTGGATATTGTTGAGTTGATAATGGCTTTGGAAGAGGAGTTCGATATTGAAATTCCGGATAGCGAGGCCGAGAAGATTTCAGTAGTAGGCGATGTTGTGGAGTATATTAAGAATAATTCATAAAAAAGTCCCTGAAAAAGGGACTTTTTATGGTTAGGGGATTGACTTAAATAAAAAATGGCCAATCTTAAGCTTGATTAACCGCACTTTTGAATTTGTCTACGAAATCATTTATATTATATAGTTAAATGACAAGATAGATTGCCAATTTGGATTAATTTTTATATTAATTATTGTTAAATAATTAACCATTAAACATATACTTATGAAGTTATAGGCAGGGAGGTTAAACAATGAAAAGACGAGTAGTTATAACCGGTATGGGGGTAGTGTCTGCATTAGGTACAGATTTAGATGAGTTTTGGAGCAATATAAAAGCAGGAAAGAACGGAATAACCAGAGTATCGAAATTTGATGTATCCAATATGCCTACAAAGGTTGCTGCCGAAATAAAGGAATTTGACCCTACCAAGTACATTGATAAAAAAGAAGCAAAAAGAATGGATATTTATACCCAGTATGCAATATGGGCAGCTAAGACCGCTTTTATCATGTCGGGAATTGAAAGCGACAAAATTGATCCATACAGGTTTGGTGTTATTGTAGGTTCCGGTATAGGAGGAATAACAACATTTGAAGAGCAGTTCAGGGTATATATGGAGAAGGGACCGGGAAGGGTCAGCCCGTTCTTTATTCCTATGATGATCTCCAATATGGCTACCGGACGAATAGCAATTGAATTTGGTGCAAAGGGTTTTAATGAAAGTGTCGTAACGGCTTGTGCTACATCTACAAATGCCATAGGAGATGCTTTCAAGGTTATTCAGCGTGGAGATGCAGATATTATGATTACCGGTGGAGCGGAGGCTTCAATTACTCCCATGTCTTTTGCAGGATTTTGCGCAATGAAGGCTACGTCTACAACGGAAGATCCCGATTTGGCCTGCAGACCCTTTGATGCTGAGAGAAACGGATTTGTAATGGGTGAAGGTGCAGGTATATTGATACTTGAAGATTTGGAGCATGCTGAGAAAAGAGGAGCTAACATAATAGCAGAGGTTGTGGGATACGGCTCAACTAATGATGCATACCATATTACCGCTCCATCCCCTGAAGGCGAAGGCGGAGCAAGATGTATGCAAATGGCTATTAATGATGCAGGTATTAAGCCGGAAGAGGTTGGGTACATAAATGCCCACGGTACATCAACCGAGTACAACGACAAGTTCGAAACTGCAGCCATAAAGACCGTATTTGGCGAGCATGCAAGAAAACTGGCGGTAAGCTCCTCAAAATCAATGACGGGACATCTTCTGGGGGCTGCGGGGGCTGTAGAATGTATTGTAACGGCTTTGGCAATTAAAGATGGCTTTCTTCCTCCAACAATAAATTACAGGAATCCCGATCCTGAATGCGATCTTGATTATGTACCGAATGTAGGAAGAAAGGCTGATATAACTTATGCATTGTCCAATTCCTTAGGTTTTGGCGGACATAATGCAACTCTTGCATTAAAGAAATATACAAAATAATAAATTGATATACCATAACTATTAGGGGGGACGGTTTTATTGCTGTTCCCTTTTGACTGTTATGATAAATTTTTTTGTTTAAGCTGTTTTAGGGAGTATATGTCTTAAGATTTATAAAATAGATAGTCCGAAATTTTTGGCGGGATGTATTATAAATCTTTGAGAAATGATGTAAAATTGATAATAGATACTAAAGAACGGGGGAGTGAGAATGCTGGATCTGAAGGCTCTGTCGGATAAGATAGATGAATTTGAGAAAATTATTGATTATAACTTTAAGGACAAAAAGAAGCTAGTATTGGCTTTGACCCACAGCTCATACGCCAACGAATGCAAAAATGAAAAACTGGCCAGTAATGAAAGACTTGAGTTTTTGGGTGATGCAGTTCTGGAAATGGTGGTTAGTGAGCACATTTATCTCAATTCTACCTATTATTCCGAGGGTGAAATGACAAAATTCAGGGCTAATGTTGTGTGTGAACGGTCCCTGGAAAAGTGTGCAAAGAGCATTAGCATCGGAAACTATCTTTTGTTGGGAAAAGGAGAAGAAAATTCGGGAGGAAGGAAAAGAACCTCCATACTTTCCGATGCTGTTGAAGCCTTAATAGGAGCTATTTATTTGGATGGCGGATTTGAAAGTGCAAAAGCTTTTATTTTGAACCAGTTGGGAGAATTAATCAATAAATCCATCAACGGCTCTATATTTACCGATTATAAGACCCAACTGCAGGAATATATTCAGAAAACCAGTGACCACACAATTTCCTATGAGATAATTGAAGAAATAGGACCGGATCACAGCAAAATGTTTGTTTCTCAAGTGAAAATAGACGAAAAGACTTTGGGAATCGGCAAAGGAAGGAGCAAGAAAGAAGCAGAGCAGATGGCAGCAAAGGCTTACTTGGAGAAAATTAAGGCTTAAGTATAACTAAAATTACAGCTTGAGTATACCTTGTTGTACAAGGTTTTTTGAGGAAAATTTAAACGAGAAGTCAATTAACGGAATTGATACGGAAGGGAAAAGAATGGAGACCAGACACATTGTAATACCAATTTTTATTCCCCATAAGGGTTGTCCTTTTGATTGTATATACTGCAACCAGAAAAAAATAAGCGGTCAGAGGGATGAAATGACTGAAGAGAAGATGATATCTGAAATTGAGTCTTATCTGAGTACGGCTGATGAAGATGCATATATTGAGATTGCATTTTACGGAGGGAGCTTTACAGGTATTGAAAAAAGCGAGCAGTTTAAATTCCTTAACATAGCAAACGAATATTTAAAAAAAGGCAGAATTAAGGCAATTAGGCTTTCTACAAGACCTGATTATATAAATGAGGAAATATTGAACTATTTGAAGGAATATGGAGTCGTTACAATTGAATTGGGTGTGCAGAGCCTTGATGATGAAGTTCTTGAAAAAAGCTGCAGAGGACATAATCAGAAGGCGGTATATAATTCTTCAAAACTCATAAAAAAATATGGATTTGTTTTGGGGATTCAGACAATGATAGGACTTCCGGGGGATACCGATGAAAAGGCTTTATCAACGGCTGAAAAGGTTGTGGAACTTAAACCGGATTTACTCCGCATATATCCCACACTGGTAATAAAGGATACATATTTGGAGAAGATGTATAATAGAGGTGAATATACTCCCCTAAGTCTGGAACATGCCGTTGAACTATGTGCAAAGCTTCTTAGTATTTACCGGGATAATAATATAAATGTGATAAGGGTTGGACTTCAAGCTACAGAAAGCATCAGCGGTGACGGCGATGTGGTTGCCGGACCGTTTCATCCCGCTTTCAGGCAGTTGGTGGAGTCTAAATTGGCGCTGAAAAAAATTGAGGAAATAATTGAACGGAATAATTTGTCGAAGAAACGCTCTTTGTCTATTTGCACATGTAGAAAAAAAATATCTGATGTCGTCGGTCACAAGAGAAGTAATGTTAATTACTTGAAAGAAAAGTATGGATACGTTAATGTGGAAGTCAAGGAAAGCTATGATGTACATGAAATTTATGATATAAAATATTAATTTTTTGGTATTGTTTGTTGAAGGGCATTGTTATAAAATAGTAAGTGGGTAGAGTCTACAATACATTTGTTGACATAAAGAAAAAACAGATAGAGAAAAACTTTTTAATTTATTTAATTTAATATAGTTTATTTTATTGAGGAGGAAAAGTGTATGGAAGTATTAAAGGTATCAGCTCAATCGCAGCCGAAAATGGTCGCTGGAGCATTAGCAGCAATACTTAGGGGAAAATCGACAGCAGAAATACAAGCAGTGGGGGCAGCAGCAGTTAATCAAGCTATCAAAGCTATAGCAATTACAAGAGGATTTGTTGCGCCAAATGGAATAGACATCATTACTGTTCCAGCTTTTTCATCTATTAGTATTGATGGGGAGGAGAGGACTGCAATTAAGTTCTTGGTTGAACCCAGGTAAATTTGTTACATAGTATTTCTTTTTAGGCTGTTCTTTTCAGAACAGCTTTTTTAATTCTGTAAATTTTAATTTACTTGGAAAATACATTTATTTGATTGTAAAATTTATTTTTTATGCACTCACTGCTGACAAGTTTTGCTTGACCCTGAGGGAGTATCTACGTGCTCGACACAGTGAAACCTAAGTTTATGTTATATCTTTATCTACTTAGCAGGATTAAAATATAATTGGGCAGGTGTTAAAATGAGCATTGATAATTTTTCGGTTGAATCTTCGAATAAGCCTGTAATAGGCATTCCCCTTGGGGACCCTGCAGGAATCGGGCCGGAAATAGTTGTAAAGGCATTAACCAAAGAGAGTATATACAAGTTTATCAAACCGGTTGTGATTGGCAGCAGAGATGCTGTTGATAAAGCTTTAAAGATTTGTGGGCTTGACAGCCGGGTTAATGATATAAAAGATGTATCCGAAGGATTTTACAATAAAAACACTGTTAATTTAATAGATTTCGAAGATGTTGATGTATCCGGGGTTGTTGCCGGAAAGGTTCAGGCAATGGGAGGAGAAGCAGCGTACAGCTATATCAAACACTCTGTTGAATTGGCTCAAAAAGGCATGATTGACGCTGTTGCCACCACTCCCATTAATAAAGAGTCCCTGAAAATGGCAGGTATTGACTGTATTGGACATACGGAAATATTTGCAGAGCTTACAAACACCAACGACCCTTTAACCATGTTTGAGGTTCGGGACCTTAGAGTGTTCTTCTTAACCCGCCATGTTTCATTAAAGCAGGCGTGCGAGCTGGTTAATAAAGAAAAGGTATTGAGCTATATACTGCGCTGTACCAAGGCTTTGGAGCTTCTTGGCATAAAAGAAGGCACAATGGCGGTTGCAGGTCTTAATCCCCACAGCGGTGAACACGGCCTTTTCGGAACAGAGGAGGTTGAACATATAGAACCGGCGGTCAGGGAGGCAATTTCCATGGGCTACAGGGTTGAAGGACCTATTGGAGCCGATTCGGTATTTTACCTGGCGCTAAAGGGAAGGTATAACTCGGTTCTCTCCCTGTATCATGATCAGGGACATATTGCCACAAAAACCCTGGACTTTGAGAGGACAATTGCAATTACCGTCGGATTGCCGTTTTTACGTACATCCGTTGACCACGGTACTGCTTTTGATATCGCAGGTACGGGAAAAGCCAGTGAGACCAGTATGGTGGAAGCCCTATTGAAAGCCGGAAAATATGCACTCGGTTATTTAAAAAACGTATCAAAATAAAAACCGGTTGTTAAACGGGAAATATACACCCGGTATAGGTTTTGCTGTTTGGAAAGCTTTCCGGCCGGTAATTGAGTCTATACCGGAAATTGAGTCTATACTATAAACTATGAAATAGAGTGACGTAAAATAGTGAAATTGTGTGTATTGATTAAATATAAAATTATGTTAGAATTATTATGTATTGAAACACCCATGCAATTTTAATTTTGCGTGGTTTTTTATATGATTGACGGTACTTATTCTAAAATACGAGGTGTTTTATTTGCATCTAAAAAGACTTGAAATTCAAGGCTTTAAATCCTTTGCAGACAAGATTGTACTTGATTTTAATTCCGGTATTACCGCAGTAGTGGGGCCGAACGGAAGCGGAAAAAGCAATATTTCCGACGCAATTAGATGGGTGCTGGGAGAGCAGAGCGCAAAAACTTTAAGAGGCGGAAAAATGGAGGATGTTATTTTCGCCGGTACAGAACACAGGAAACCTATGGGCTTTGCGGAAGTCACCCTCACTTTTGACAATTCCGACTCCATGCTTCCGGTGGAATTCAGTGAAGTTTCCATAACCAGGCGCGTGTACCGCTCCGGTGAAAGTGAATATATGATAAACAAAACTCAATGCCGGCTTAAAGACATTTATGAGATGTTTTTGGATACCGGTGTGGGTAAGGACGGCTACTCAATAATAGGACAGGGAAGGGTTGACGAAATCCTAAGCTCCAAATCCGATGAAAGAAGATATATATTTGAAGAGGCTTCCGGAATTATGAAATATAAGGTCAGAAAGCAGGAAGCGGAAAAAAAGCTGGAAATGACAAGACAGAATCTTTTAAGAATAAATGACATCATAATGGAGCTTGAGACTCAATTAGAGCCTTTAAGAGAGCAGGCAGAGGTAGCTAAAAAGTTTCTGAGCCTTAGAGAAAGCCTGAAGGAACTGGAGGTTAATGTTTATATTGAAAACATTACGAGGTTCAAGGAAAAGCTGGAGGAGTTCGAACAAAGCTATACTACAATAAAGCAGAATATCGAAAGTGAAAATAATAAGCTTGAGGAAATTACAAATCTCAACCAAAGAAATATCAGCCTGTTAAAGGATATGGACAACAGGCTTGAACAGGCAAAGCAGGAGTTCTACGCCATTGACGGCAATCTGGAAAAGTGCGGCGCGGAAATAAGACTGAATGAGGAGAAAAAAAGCAATCTTATCTCCAATATTTCAAGATTGGATGGAGAAATAGCTGAGGTTGAGGAAAAAATCAAGGAACTGTCCGGGGAAGAAGAGCAAAAGAATGAGAAAATCAAGTATTTAGACGAAAGATATAATGATTATTCATTAAAGCTTGAAGAGAGTGAAAAACAGCTTAAAGCGATATTGGATACATTGGACGAGAGTGAGAGATATATCGAGAGCTTAAAGTCAAGCATAATGGAAAAGCTTGATATTCAGTCGGATAAAAGGACTCAAATAAATAATGTGAAAAATCACATTGAGATTATCAAAAAAAGACAGGCAAGCATTGACGATGAGCAAAACAAGCTAATTTTGGAGAAAGACAGGGAAAATATGAAGAAGGAAGACCTGTCGGAGAACATTTCCAAAGTCAATGAGTTGATTAAGAATATAAAAGAGCAACTGGATGCTTTATATGAAAAAAGGAAGGATTTGGGCTTAAAGCTGGAGGAAGAGAAGAAAAGGCAGAACAATGTGAGATCCGAGATACAGGTAAAGTCCTCAAGACTTAGAATGCTCAAGGATATGGAGAAAAACCTTGAGGGTTATAACAGAAGCGTCAAGGTTGTTTTGCAGGCCTGCCAGCAATCTCCGGATTTCGGTAGAGGTATTCATGGTGCTTTGGCTCAATTGATAACCGTTGATAAAAAGTATGAAACTGCCATTGAAATGACTTTGGGCGGTGCGCTTCAAAATATAGTAACTACCACTGAAGAGGATGCTAAAAGAGCCATTGAATTTTTAAAGAAAAACCGGTTGGGAAGGGCAACCTTTTTGCCTATTTCCGCTGTTAAAGGCAAGTATCTTGAAGATAGTATTGTAAATCAGCTAAAAGGCCAGGAAGGCTTTATAGGTGTTGCTTCGGATCTTATCAGTTGCAGCCCGGAATACAAAGGTATTATATTGAGCTTTTTGGGAAAGGTAGTAGTGGTGGAAAACCTTGATACGGCAATAAAGATGGCAAGAAGATATGGATACGGTTTTAGGATAGTTACCCTTGAGGGTGATATTTTAAGTACCACCGGTTCCATGTCGGGAGGAAGCAATACCCAAAAAGAATCGGGAATATTGGGAAGAAACAGAGAGGTAACGGAGCTTTCGGAGGCTATTGAAAAGCTTAAGTCCGATGAGGAGGCATTGGAAAAAAGCTGCAGTGACCTAAGTACCATGCTCAGTGATGTCGTAGACGAAATAGCCGATAACGAAAGCAACCTCAAAAACAATGAGTTGATAAAAATAAGGGATGAAAGCCACTTGGCACAGGTGGATGAAAATATTAACAGGATTTTGGCAAGGATTGATATGCTCAAGCAGGAAAAAGAACAGCTTATCAGACAGGAAAAAGAGACCTGTGAAGAGCTAAGAAAGTATGAAGACGAATTAACCCTTATAGAAAAAGATATTGAAGAAACCAGAAATAAAGTAGCCCAAAACCAGGAGAAGAGCAAGGAACAGCAGAGCATAAGGGACAAGCTCCATGCCGATATAACCGACTATAAAATTTCCGTTAATTCAATCTTAGAAAGCAAGGAAGCAGTGAAAGAATCCTTGGAAAGGATTCAAAATGAGAAAAACTCACATGCAAAAGGCTTGGAAAGAAGAATTGCGGAGAAAAAACGGAATGAGCAGGAGATTAAATCATTAGAAGAGAAGAATGAAGGATTGGCTCAACAAATTAAAAAGTATGAAGAAGAGAAAGCAGGAAAAACTTTTGAAATAGATAGAATAACAGAAGAAAAGAAGGTGCGGGAGGAAGAGTCCGCAGACATTGTAAACAAGATAACCGAAATCAATAAAAATATACTTTTGCTCCAGGAGGAATACAACAGAATTGAGGTAAAGAGGGCCAGAATAGAGTCCGAGATGGAGTCGATCCAAAACAGAATGTGGGATGAATATGAACTGACATATACCAATGCACTGGAGTTTAAAAAGGATATTGGAAGCATACCGCAGGCTCAGAAAAAAATAAGTGAGCTGAGAAACAGTATTAAAGAGCTGGGGCCGGTTAATGTAGCGGCTATAGAGGATTATATCAAGACCAAAGAACGGTATGAGTTTATGTCGGTACAGAGAAACGACATGGAAGAGGCGAAGAAAAAGCTTTACAAGGTAATCAACGAGATAGTTGCGAAAATGAAGACTCAGTTTATGGAGCAGTTTAAATTGATAAATGAGAATTTCAATGCGGTATTTCGCGAACTGTTTGACGGAGGTAGGGCTGAACTGATTTTGCTCGACAAGGAAAATGTTCTGGAAAGCGGTATTGAAATAGAAGTACAGCCCCCGGGAAAGAAGCTTCAGAACCTTATGCTCCTTTCGGGAGGAGAGAGGGCGTTTACCGCCATAGCGTTGCTTTTTGCAATTTTAAGGCTCAATCCAACGCCTTTCTGTGTGCTTGACGAGATTGAAGCCGCTTTGGATGATGCCAATGTTTATAAGTTTGCACGGTATTTAAAGAAGTATTCCAATGTTACTCAGTTTGCCGTTATAACCCATAGAAAGGGAACAATGGAAGCGGCAGATACCTTGTATGGTGTTACAATGCAGGAGCACGGTGTATCAAAGGTGGTTTCCCTTAAGATGGGCGAAAAAGTAAGCTAATATTTTATCTAAATATAATTATTTTAAATGGAGGCAGGAATATGGGTTTTTTTGATAGGCTTAAAGAAGGATTGAAGAAAACTAAAAATGCAATTACCGAAAGAATAGATCAGGTATTGGTTTCCTTTGGAAAGATTGATGAAGAATTGTTTGAAGAGCTGGAGGAAATTCTGATAACTTCGGATGTGGGAATTGATACCAGTATGCAAATTATTGAAAACCTAAAAAAGAAGGTTAAAGAGAATAAAGTTGTTGATCCTCAGAAGGTCAAGGAGCTTTTAAAGGAGGAAATAGCCGATATTTTAAGCATGGGAGAGTCGGAACTCAAGCTTGACACCACTCCGTCGGTTATTTTGGTGGTTGGAGTTAACGGTGTGGGTAAAACCACATCAATCGGCAAGATTGCAAATCTTTTGAAGTCTCAGGGGAAAAAGGTGATGCTTGCTGCAGGAGACACTTTCAGAGCTGCTGCTATTGACCAATTGGAAATCTGGTCGGGAAGGGTCGGAGTGGAATTAATTAAGCACTCGGAAGGAGCGGACCCGGCAGCGGTTATTTATGATGCGATACAGGCAGTTAGAGCTCGTAAGGCTGATGTTTTGATATGTGACACTGCAGGAAGGCTGCATACAAAGAAGAATTTGATGGAGGAATTAAGAAAGGTGTTCCGGGTTGTTGACCGGGAATTGCCCGATGCCTCAAAGGAGGTTTTGCTTGTTCTTGATGCCACCACGGGTCAGAATGCCATTTCCCAGGCAAAATCTTTTGGGGATATTACGGGTGTTACCGGAATTGTATTGACCAAGCTTGACGGAACTGCGAAAGGCGGTATTGTAATTTCAGTGGCTTCATCCCTTAACATACCGGTTAAATTCATAGGTGTCGGTGAACAGATGGATGACCTTCAAAGGTTTAATGCTAAGGAATTTGCTGAGGCACTGTTCTCTTAAGGAGGGATTTGTATGAAGTTTCATACCGAATATCTGTATTTTAATACAAAGAAGAGAAGAGAGTATATCAATATTACGGATGAAGTGGAAAAAGCTTTGGAAAAGAGCGGTATAAAGGAGGGCATGGTTCTTGTTTCCGCTGCCCATATTACCGCAGGGGTTTATATTAATGACGCTGAGGACGGAATAATACAGGACATTGATGATATGTTGGAGCGCCTTGCACCCACCGGCCCGGATTACAGGCATCACAGGACGGGTGAGGTTAATGGGGATGCGCATCTAAAAAACATACTTGTAGGCCATCAGGTAATAATTCCAGTCACAAATGGCAGGCTTGATGTGGGACCATGGCAGCAGGTTTATTATGCAGAGTTTGACGGACAGAGAAGAAAGAAGCTTATAATAAAGGTGATGGGAGAGTAGAAGCTTGGGTCATGGAAAAGGAGAAGCTTATAGAAATTATTTGGAACTATCATCATATGAACCATAAGCTGGAGAGTTCGGATTGTATAGTTGTCTTGGGAAGCCATGATACCAGAGTTGCTAAAAGGGGAGCAGAGGTCTTTTTAGAAGGCTATGCTCCTTTTATTGTGTTTTCGGGAGGCTTGGGGAAGATTACCGGTAGAATGTGGAGAAAGCCGGAAGCCCAGGTGTTTTCGGAAATAGCGGCAGAAATGGGAGTACCGAAGAGTTGTATGCTGATTGAGGATAAGTCCACAAACACAGGTGAAAATGTTTTATTTGTAAAGCGGCTGTTGGAAGAAAACCAAATCAGGGTGCAAAGGTTGATAGCGGTTAATAAGCCGTACATGGAAAGAAGGACCTTTGCAACATTTAAAAAACAGTGGCCCGAGGTGGAGATTTTGGTAACATCTCCGCAAGTGGGGCTGGAAGAGTATCTTGCAGGGTATTCAAATGGAGCGCTTGACCGGGATGAGATAATAAACGTTATGGTGGGAGACTTGCAGAGGATTAAAACTTATCCCGAACTGGGCTTCCAAATCCCTCAGGATATTCCAAAAGAGGTGTGGGATGCTTACTTGAAGCTGTTGGATATGGGTTACACGAAATATATCCGCTAATACTGTTTCAAAGTAAAGAAGACTGAGAATAACTTTACTTCACATAGTTCAGAAAGTCTTAAAAATAGGGTGAGGATGAGATTTATAAAATAGCATAGATTATATATGTATATTATTGTATACAATATTTACAATTTGATGATTGTAATATACAATAGAACGCGGGAGTATAAAATAAATACTATGGCAAAAAGTAATATTAGTATTTTGGCGTCAGGGTGCAGAAAAGACAATGAAGACATAGGGGTTATCTGCAGCAAAATATATAGTCCTACCGAGTTTGATGTATCTATTGAAGAGTATGAATATCCCGGGAAAGGTGCGATATCTTTTAAATCCTACGCAGATGATAATAATGTACTAATCTTTACGTACGGTGACGGAGAAGAAGGATATTTTGATACAAGAACAAACGAAGCTGTTTTTGAAAAATACAATTCAAACTGATAACGGGCATAGGTTGTAAACTATCGCTGTATAAAATATAATAGAATTATGGAAAGTTTTTATGTAGGGGAGATGCCGATGCAAAAGAGAGTATTATCTGTTATGCTGATTTTGCTGCTTCTTGTGGGCTTTTATTACACGACCGGTGCCTATACCGCCAACATAAACGGTGAGGATATTATTTGGAATCCGGGCATTATTGGGGGCATACCTCAAAAGCAGATATCGGTTAATGTAAGAGATTTCGGTGCAAAAGGGGATGGCGTTACAGACGACTACAACGCTTTTGCAAAGGCAATTGAGGCGGTAAAAAACGGCGGAGCGGTATGGATTCCTGCCGGTAATTACCTTATCAAATCAAAAATTCTATTGGATAAACCGGTGGTTTTAAGAGGAGAGGGACCGGGTAAGACCAATCTTTATATTAATCATAGCCAAAATGCGTTTGAGATAATAACATATAAAAGAGGTACGTGGATTAATCTTAAAGGTGGTTATACCAAAGGTTCAAACAAGCTGACTGTAGAGAATCCTTCGGTTTTTATACCCGGAGTCTATGTTGAAATACAGCAGGATAACGATCCTAATGTAATGTATACCTTACCGGAATGGAATCAAGGATGGGCAGCGGGAGTTGTCGGGCAGATTGCAAGAGTGGTTTCGGTTTCGGGAAATATTGTAGAGATTGACCAGCCCCTTAGAATTACATATAAAGCTAATCTGAATCCGGTGATAAGAACCCAGGGATTTGCAGAATATGTCGGATTTGAAGACTTTTCGGTGGAGCGTTTCGATACAAGCGATACAAATATGTTTTTCTTTAAGAATGCGGCCAATTGCTGGGTTAGGAATGTACATAGCAGAAAGCCCGCAAAAGCCCATGTCAGCACCGAAACTGTATACAGGATCGAGATAAGGGACAGCTTTTTTGATGATGCAACAAACTGGGGCGGGGGTGGACATGGCTATGGTGTCGAATTGGGCTTCCATTCTTCGGATTGCTTAATTGAAAACAATATTTTCAAACATCTGAGACATTCGATGATGGTGCATTTGGGTGCAAACGGAAATGTGTTTGGATACAATTATTCCATAGAACCTTATCAGAATGAAGGGGGCAATTGGACACCGTGCGATATTTCCGTACACGGTCACTATGCCTACAGCAATTTATTTGAAGGAAACATATTACAGGAAGTTAACATTTCGGATTATTGGGGACCCTCAGGACCGAACAATACTTTTTTGAGAAACAGAATAGAATCAGAGGGTATATTTATTGAGGATTCATCCAACTATCAAAACATAGTGGGTAATGAAATTGTTAAAGGCAGTATTTTATGGGATACGGATAAAAGATATCCCCATAAAATCGACCCCACTACGTTGTTTATACATGGAAATTATGTTAACGGCTCAATTCAATGGGACGAGAATACAACGGACCGAACAATTCCCGTATCTTATTATCTTGCTAAAAAGCCTGATTATTACGGTTCTCTTGAGTGGCCTTCGACCGGATCCGATAAACCGGATGGAACCAATCCTGCCCGTGAGAGGTATTATGGAAATACAATACCTCCTACTACACCGACGCCGGTTGCTAAAATAAAATATGGAGATGTAAATGGCGATGAAGGAATTGATTCCCTCGACTTATCTCTTTTAAAAAGATATGTTCTGAGAAAAATTGATGATTTCCCGTATTCAGAGGGTAAGATCAGTGCGGACTTGGATGGAGACGGAGGTATAAATTCTTTGGATGTATCGCTTTTAAAAAGGTATATATTAAGGCGAATTGATAAATTTCCGGTAGAGCAAATATAAAATAGAATTTCATGTATAAATTTTAAGAATATATCCAATATTAACCTTAGATGTTTGCAAATATAAAAGTAAAGAGGTGTGAACATGGGTGATAGGGATATATTCATCGAGATCAATCAAATTCTGTCGGAGAATGGCTACGATAGAAAGATTAACAGCCTTATCGACCTTGCGGATTTTCTGAATGAAGAAAAGGATTCCGAGAATGATGTATATGATAGGATTAGAGAATTGTATGATCAGTTGGTAATGGGAATAGGTATGTGGTAGAATAGGGAATCGTTGTTGATTTTTTTTAAGGCGAAAGAGGAATCATAATTCTTTCGCTTATTGTTGGCCTCTTGGAATGAAATGAAAGAAGTAAAAGCGAAGGGACTCGATGTCCCGAGCTTTTGTTTTTTTTTCATGATAATTTATAAATTGAAAAGAGGCTTCACTGTTTTGGAAGCCTCTTTACCGGTGCTTTATACATGGTTCTTCTTTTGTATGAAATTAAGTAAACAGGTTTCTAACTTGTGAGATTTCGCTCTGATCTGCCTGCTGTGCAGCGTGATAATATCCTTTTTGCTCAGCGAGCTTGTACAAATTATACTGGAAGGTTTCACAACTGTTTCTTATTTGCTGAATAGTTTGCCGTAATTGTGGGTTTGAAGATTGAGCTATTACGCTTGCATATCCTGTTAAACTGCTGTTAATTTGAGATAATACGTCATTTACCATTTCTTTGTCTTGCATGATAACTTATTCCTCCCTTAACTTAAGAATGACATTAATTGTTGCATTGTATTTCTCGCGTCTTGTGCGGATTGCTGGAACATTTGCTTAACCTGTTGGTCCGTTGCTTGCTGCGCATAAGATTCTAATTTTTTTGCTGAGGTTTCATGTGAATAGATAAGATGTCGTAAGTTTTGAAGTTCTAATTGGTTTAGTTGAGTCATGTGCATTTCTCCTTTCTTTTGATTTTCATATTTAGTTTTTATTAAAAACATAAAAATATTCAAGAAAATAATAAATTTATATATTTTGTAATATTATGAAGGAAAGCTTCTTTCGTTAAATTCCATTGGAGCATTATATTGCTTATAATAAGATGCTTTTTTAGGGGCAAATTAATGATGAGGTTTTTTAACACAATTACCGTGACTGATTAATATAGTCTTTTTGGGTGGAGGAAAGAAATGGATAGCAATAAAATATCGTTGAACAATAAAAGCATTTCAACATTCAAGGTTGCTGCTACATATATCGGGACGGTAGTGGGAGCAGGTTTTGCTTCCGGACAGGAAACGTTGCAATTCTTTGCTGTTTTCGGTGTCAGAGGGCTTTTGGGACTTCTTCTTGTTACGGCACTGTTTATATTTTTCGGATATATTATTATGATGATGGGAAAGGAATTCGGGGCAGAATCCCATATTGAAATAATAAGGCATTCCGGAGGAAGATACTTAAGTCCTTTAATAGACTGGTTAATAACCTTTTTTCTTTTTGGAGCATTGACAGCCATGATAGCCGGATCCGGAGCTCTTGTCAATCAGCAGTTTGGATTGAGTCCCGTATGGGGAAATGTGCTGATGGCCGTTTTTACTGTAGTAACCGTTCTTACCGGCATTAAAGGGGTCATTAATTCCATCAGTGCGGTGGTACCCTTTCTGTTAACATCAGCTGTGGGTATCAGTATAATTTCGGTTGTTTTTATACCTCCAACAGCCGGGAATACTATTCAGGTTTCCGAATCCACGAGTGTACTTATTACCAACTGGTTATGGGCGGCTATTTTGTATATATCATATAATATGGTTTTGTCGATTTCCGTATTGGGGCCATTGGGAGTACAGGCCAGGGACAAAAAAACAATCAGAAACGGGGCTATACTCGGGGGCATAGGACTTGGCGCTGCGGCAATAGCCATATATTTTGCTATAGAAAAGAATTTTGATGCGGTACAGGGTATGGAAATACCTATGATTTTCATTGCAAGGCGTATTGCGTATGTCCTTCAGATAATATATTCATTGGTTCTCATTGCTGAAATATACACCACAGCTGTCAGCAGTCTTTACGGATTTACTGCAAGGGTTTGCGATATGGATTCAAAAAAGGCAAGATACTATATTATCGGTACAGCGGTTTTGGCATTGGTTGCAAGTCAATTCGGTTTTTCCAATCTGGTGAGATACCTCTACCCGGTTGTGGGCTATGGCGGGATTGTCATGCTTGCAGTGTTGCTGCTTGCATGGTTTAAGGCAATGCGTCGTCCTGTGAAGGCTTAATTTATCCGTTTTTATACCGGTCTAAATCATTTCAGGCAAGAATTTATGCTTCTTTTTTTCAAACCAATACAAAAAGGTTTTAAAGTTGTACCATTTATTGTACAATATGTATGTGCAATTTTTCAAATCTAAAATGCTTCAATATTTTAAAAGACTTTAGAGGAGTATTATAATGAAATTTGAAAATGTGAGAAGTTGGATTGATTTTGTAAATGAAGCTTCTTTAGAAGAACTGTCAAAACTGCTCAACGATGAATTTTCTTTGGAGGAGTATATAGAAAGTACAGGTTTGATTTACGTAGATAAAGATACATTGTTGAGTATTAAGGATAGAATAATGGGATTGGAGTTTGAAAAAAGATTTTGGGAAGAGACTTTGCCTTATATTGATGTAAACTCTTTGAACGAACGATTGCTTAACTATTTAATTGATAAGAATATAGCAGATTCAATACTGGGTCATATGCCTTTACCGGACAGATACTTGTGGAAGCTTGCCGATAAAATGGAAGAAGCGGCAATAACTTTAGGAAAAAGGATGTATATTGGAGAAAAATATACCTGTGAAGAATTTGAGGATTTTTTAAATAAATTTATTGACAATCATTGGTTGTTTGACAGTCTATTGCTGATAGAACCTGGTCATGGCGAAAAAAACAATAAACTTATAAGGACATTGTTTAGAAAAACACAATATAAAGATTTGAAGAGAACAGTTATTAAATCGGTAATTTCTAATAAAATAAAGCATACCGAAAAGATCGTTATAATTTATAAATATTACAGGACAATGGAACCGGAATATTTACTGTCGATTGCTCAAAACCCGATAACACCTGTTGAAATTCTTGAGAGACTGACGAAAATAGAAAAGGTGAAATATGCTAATAAAATAAGGTGTTGTGCGAAAGATAATTTGCAAAGCAGAAATAAGAATATTTGTATCGAAAAAGAAAAATCTTGAAGGATATGATATAATCCGATTAAAAGAGTATAAACAAAGTTTTTTTGTTTCGGAGAAGTTTAAAAATATTTTTCAGTCAAATAATTTTACCGGATATTCTTTTAGAGAAGTGGAATTGGTTTGATTTTTATTTTGTGGAGAGTGAGGAGATTATATTATGAAAAATTGTGTTGTTATTGAAATTATAAATAATGAAAATGAAAAGATTGTCAAACAGTTAGATTTAAATGACTGGTATGAGCAAGAAATTGTTGAGATTGATGATGAAAAATATAGAAGAGAGCATAAAATTGTAAATATTAAAGGAATTCAATATGATCAAAACGGAAGAGTGGAAGTATCGTGGAAAACATACTATGATAGTCTTGGCCGTTTAATAAAAACCGAAGAATATGATGAGAACGGTAATTTAATTAAATCTGAGGAAATAGGCTAAGACGATGATAAACATTGATAACATCGGTTGATTTTTTTTTGCTTTCATATATAATGGAAATACTGATAATAATGAGCGGTGATTTTAGGCTATGGAACAGTATGGCAAATTAAAATTTTTTGAGCACATACCGGCCGTTCCCGATAACAGCATGATTCTCACCCGATTGGGCTACAGGAAAACTAAAACGGTTTTGGATGAGGATTATAAAAAGAAACTTAAAGATTACATAGATACGGGACTGATGCTGTGCAACACAAAAGGAGTTTTTACAAGGCTTAGCATAATAAAACGGGATGAGGAATCCTTAGAGTTGGAAAATGGTGCCGTTCTAAAGAGCAGAAGCCTGTCAAAGCTTCTTCAGAACAGCATGGAGGTTGTTTTGATGGCGGCTACGGTAGGAAAGGATATTGTGGACAGGATCCTTGATGAGGTGGAAAACAAGGACGCTGCGTTCGGGCTCGTTTTAGATGCTGTTGCATCGGAAACCGCAGATGCTGCTCTTGACTGGATGGTTGATTTTATAAATAAATTGATCAGAAGAGAAGGAAAAAAGCTTACCGGGATGCGATACAGTCCCGGATACGGAGACCTTCCATTGACCAATCAGAAGATTATTTTCGATATATTGGATTTAAAAAGGCTAGGACTTGAAATAACGGAAAGGTTTATGCTGATTCCGGAGAAGTCTGTTATTGCCATTGCGGGCATAGAAGGGGTTGAATCTGATGGATAAAAAAGTTTTTTTGAATTTGCTAAAAGATAATATATTGATACTTGACGGTGCCACGGGTACGGAGCTCCAAAAGAGGGGCATGCCCCAGGGTGTTTGTCCTGAGATGTGGGCAATTGAAAACCCGGATGTGATTGTGGATATACAAAAAGAATATATAAAAGCAGGGTCTAACGCCGTGTATACCTGCACTTTCGGAGGCAACAGAGCTAAGCTTTCCGAATTTGGATTTGGTAACAGGACGATTGAAATAAACAGGAAATTGGCACAGCTTTCAAGACAAGCAGTGGGAGATAAGGGGCTTGTTGCAGGAGATCTTGCACCGACGGGTCATTTTGTAAGGCCCTTTGGGGACATGCCCTTTGAAGAGGCGGTTAATATTTATAAGGAACAGGTAAAAGGCCTTTTAGAGGGCGGTGTTGATTTTTTTGTAATTGAGACCATGATGGATATACAGGAGGCAAGAGCAGCCCTGATTGCCGTTAAGGAGAGCTGTGACCTTCCGGTATGTGTTAGCATGACTTTTGATGAGGGTGGAAGGACCCTTACGGGTACCGATCCTGTGACGGCGCTAATAATTCTGCAGAGCCTTGGTGCAGACGCAGTGGGATGTAATTGTTCCACAGGACCTGGGGATATGATAAAAATAATACGGGCTATGAAGCCCTATGCAAAGGTTCCGCTTATGGCCAAGCCCAATGCCGGACTTCCCAAGCTGGTCAACGGAAAGACACAGTTTGACATGGATGCTGAAGAATTCGGAAGCTATGCTAAAGAATTTGCTGAAGCCGGGGTTAATCTTTTGGGAGGATGCTGCGGTACATCACCTCTGTATATAGAAGAGATTCGGAAAAACATTGGGGGATTAAAGCCTATAGCACCCGAGACGAAAAAAGTAAGTGCCGTTGCTTCTGCACGAAAAACGGTTTTTATAGATGCTGATGAGCCTGTAGTAGTGGTGGGTGAAAGAATAAACCCCTCAGGTAAAAAAATGCTTCAAGAGGAATTGAGACAGGGCATGACATCTTTGGTAAAACAGTTTGCCCGGGAACAGGTGGAAAAGGGTGCCAGCGTACTGGATGTTAATGTTGGAATGCCGGGAATAGATGAGAAGGAGACCATGGTTAAGGTGGTGGAGGAGCTCTCTTCCATAACCGATGCGCCCCTTTGCCTTGATTCGTCCTCGCCGGAGGTTTTGGAGGCGGCACTGAGAATTTATCCCGGACGAGCACTTATAAACTCCATATCCGCAGAAAAGGTAAAGTTGGAAAAGCTTTTGCCGATAACTACAAAGTACGGGGCAATGTTTATTCTGCTTCCTTTAAGTGATGAGGGAGTACCTGAGACAGCTGAGGAAAGATATAAGATTGTTGAGAAGGTATATAACGAAGCCTCAGGATTTGGCTATACGAAAAGCGATTTTGTTGTAGACGGCCTTGTAATGACGGTATCTGCAGACCAGAAGGCTGCAGTTGAAACCTTAAAGGTCATAGACTGGTGCAGTACTGACTTCGGTTGCGGTACAATAGTTGGGCTGTCAAATGTGTCCTTCGGTATGCCCGAAAGGAAATGGATCAATTCGGCTTTTCTTGCCATGGCTATAGGACGGGGTCTTACCATGGCAATACTGAATCCTTCCGGTGACACTCTGATGAATATAAAGATGGCATCGGATGTTTTGAAGGTAAAGGACAAAAACAGCATGAAATATATAGAATATTTTGCCGGTCAAAAGGAGCAAAAGCCTGCTGCTGAGAAAAAGGATGAGATTAAAAGCAGCGTTGAAAAAATATATGATGCTGTTGTAAAAGGTGACCGGGAGAGTATAGCCCAATATATTGATAACGCTTTAAAAGAAGGTGTTGAGCCTTCACATATTGTTGATAAATATTTGATTCCTGCAATAACCCATGTAGGAGATCTCTACGACAAAAAGGAGTATTTTCTCCCCCAGTTGATTCAAAGTGCCGAGACCATGAAAACAGCCTTTGGAATTTTAGAACCCCTTCTTTCAAAGGATGTAGATGAGGATGGAAGGAAAAAGGTACGGATAGTTCTGGCTACGGTTAAAGGAGATATACACGATATAGGAAAAAATATCGTAGGGTTGATGCTCAAAAATTACGGCTTTGAGGTTTATGACCTGGGCAAGGATGTGGATGCCGGTGAAATAGTAAAAAAGGCAAAAGAAACCAAAGCATCAATTATAGGTCTATCTGCGCTCATGACCACAACAATGCTTGAAATGAAGGAAGTTGTGGACCTTGCCGAAAAAGAAGGTCTTGATGTAAAAATAATGATCGGCGGAGCCGTGGTTAATGCCGAATATGCAAAAGAAATAGGCGCCGACGGATACGCTGAGGATGCCTATGCTGCAGTAAAGCTTGCAAGCAAGTTTTCACAAATGTGATATAGAAGTATGCAAAAAAATTAATCGAAATACATATCAAAAATTAATTTCCCATGAATAATTATTTCTTATTGACACAATATATAGTATATGGTATAATGAACCATAACAACATGTTGTTATGGTTCATTATCAAATTTCCTTTCAATTCAAAAAAGAAATTTTATAGGAGATGTCCAAATGGTTACTAAAATTACAAAGAGAGATGGAAGGTACGAAAGATACCAGCCTGAAAAAATAACATGGGCTATTTTTAGTGCTGCTACAGCCTGTGGAGGTAATGATTTTGCCAAGGCGGAAGAGCTTTGCCGTCAGGTGGATGAAATTGTGCAGGAAAAGTTTTGTGATAGCATACCCGGTGTGGAGGATATTCAAGATATTGTTGAAAAGGTTTTGATTGAAAACGGTCATGCAAAGACTGCAAAGGCATACATACTATACCGTGAAAAAAGGAAAAGTGCCCGTGACCTCAACGCATTGGTGGGAGCCACTATTGATCTCTTTACCAACTATCTTGGGGATAAGGATTGGCATATCCAGGAGAATGCCAACACCCAAAAAAGTATCAACGGTCTTAACAATTATGTCAGGGAGACCTTTACTAAAAAATACTGGCTCCATGAAATTTATCCCATAGAGGTTAGGGAAGCCCATGAAAACGGAGATTGTCATATTCATGACCTTGGATTTTTCGGTCCCTATTGTGCAGGATGGGATTTGCGTCAACTGCTTTTAGAAGGATTCGGTGGTGTTGAAGGAAAGCTTGAAAGCAACCCCGCAAAGCATTTACGTTCTTTCTTGGGACAAATTGTAAACTCGACATTTACAACGCAAGGGGAGACAGCCGGTGCTCAGGCATGGTCCAGTTTTGACACCTATTGTGCACCGTTCATACGTCATGACAATATGACATATGAACAAGTGAGGCAATGTCTTCAGGAGTTTGTTTTTAACATAAATGTTCCTACAAGGGTTGGATTTCAATGCCCATTTTCCAACCTCACCTTTGACATAAAAGTTCCCAATACTTTAAAGGACGAGCCGGTTATAATCGGAGGACAATACACCGAGCATACTTATGGTGAGTTTCAAAAGGAAATGGATATTTTCAACAAAGCATTTTGCGATGTTATGCTTGAAGGTGACGCAAAAGGAAGGGTGTTTACATTCCCCATACCTACAATAAACATAACTAAAGACTTTGATTGGGACAACCCTGTAGTGGACGAGTTCATGAAAATAACTTGCAAATACGGAATACCGTATTTTGCTAACTATGTAAATTCCGATCTTTCTCCGGAGGATGCGGTTTCTATGTGCTGCCGTCTCAGAATTGACACCTCAGAGCTTCGGAAAAGAGGAGGAGGACTTTTCGGAAGCAATCCCCTTACCGGTTCCATTGGGGTTTTCACAATAAATCTTCCCAGAATTGGGTATTTGTCAAAATCGGAAAGTGAGTTTAAGGCAAGGCTTTGGAAGATTGCGAATATTGGAAAAACCTCACTTGAGATTAAACGAAAAATAATTGAGCAACAATCGGAAAGAGGATTGTATCCCTATTCGACGCATTTTCTTAGAAATGTTAAGCAAAGAACAGGGCAGTATTGGTTCAATCATTTCAATACAATAGGAATAGTCGGTATGAATGAAGCATTACTGAACTTTATGGGAAAGGACCTCACAACCCGTGAGGGACAGAGGTTTGCCATTGATATTATGAATTATTTACGAGATATTTTAGTTGAGTTCCAGAACGAGACAGGGCATTTTTACAATCTTGAGGCAACTCCGGCGGAGGGAACATCATACAGACTGGCTAAGTTGGACAGAGACAGGTATCCGAATATAATTACGGCCGGAATAGAAACTCCTTATTATACCAATTCCACTCAGCTTCCGGTAGGTTACACCGATGATATTTTTGAGGTTCTGGAGCTTCAGGATGAACTGCAATCGTTGTATACGGGCGGAACGGTTCAGCACCTTTATTTGGGAGAAAGCATTGAGGATATTGATGTCTGCAAAAAGCTTATTCAGAAGGTATTTAACAATTATAAAATGCCGTATATATCAATTACGCCCACCTTTAGTATCTGTAACGAACACGGCTATATAAAGGGAGAGCATTTTACATGTCCGGAGTGTGGCAGGGAAACCGAGGTTTGGTCGAGAGTAACCGGATATTTGAGGCCGGTAAAGAATTATAATATCGGTAAGAAGGAAGAGTATTTTGAAAGAAAGAAATTTAAAGTTGTGGAGAAGGTATCATGATAATTTCCGGAATTCAAAAAAATTCCTTTGTAGATTTCCCGGGAAAAGTGTCAGCTGTTGTTTTTACACCGGGCTGTAATATGAATTGCTTTTACTGCCACAACAGAATGCTGATTTCCTCTGAAAATAACGAAGGAATGATGGAGACCGATTCGTTTTTGAATATGCTCTCCAACAGAAAGGGTTTTTTGGACGGCGTGGTTGTAAGCGGTGGAGAGCCTACCCTCCAAAACGACTTGGGGGATTTTATAAAAAGGGTTAAGAATTTGGGTTATCCCGTTAAGCTGGATACCAACGGATCAAATCCCGAGGCGATTGAAAGCCTTATCGATAAAGGCTTGGTTGACTATATCGCCATGGATATCAAAGCTCCTTTGGATAGATACAGCGAAATTTGCGGCAGGGATGTGGACATTGAAAGAATTAAGAGGAGCATAGATATCTTGAAAAGGGGCACCGTGGCTTATGAATTCCGTACCACCGTTGCACCGGGACTGAACATGGATGATATTTTTAAAATTGCGAGGAGTATTGCCGGAGCAAGGCTGTATGTATTGCAAAAATGCAGGGAGATTAAAGGGGCAGATATGAGAATTTCATACAGTCCGCAGTTTTTACTGGATGCGGCGGTGAAAATTAAAGGAATTGTAAACAGGGTTGAAACAAGAGGTGTTGCCGTATCGGCATAATCTTCTGCAAACGAGAATTTTTAAACCGATGTGTTATTGCATTATCAGCCCACAAGGCTCATTAAAAAAGTCTTGTGGGTTTTTTATATAAAAAGAAAGTAAAAAACGGAAGCAAAGCATATAAATAGTATAATGTGATGCTTATCGCATAAAGATTAAAAGAAATAGAAAAGCACATATGCATATTTTTAATAATAAAAATAACTTCAAATACTTTTAAATAGCCAAATTGTTAAAATATAGATAGTATTCGTAGGATATGTTAAAATAGATGTCAAAATAATTCAAAAAAAGGGGGAACACCTATGCATTCCAATGGATACATACAAAAAAACATTTCCAGCATCAGGCTTTACGCTGCCGAACCCATCATATAAATTTTATTATGAAAGGATTGGTGTTATGAAAAAGTTATTTATCATGTTGCTTACCTTGACTATAATTACTACATGGCTTTCAGGGTGTGGCGGCAAAAACAGTTCAAAAAAAGATAGAGAGATTTCTTCAACGCATTCCGATTCTTCTGACACCTCCACAGATCCCAATTTAGATACTTCAAGTAATGCAGAGATTTTTGGTGAAGGGACAATTTCTTCTCTTGATGAAATAAAAAATAAGTTAATTGAATCAGGTTATCAAATTTCCGATTTGATGGATATTCAAAAACAAACTGTAGTGAACCTTGTGGATGGATTTAATTTTTCAAAAGGCGATGAGTATAACTTTGTGATGGAGTTTGCCACACCAAAGGATGCGAAAGCTAATGCGGACATGGTAATTGAATCCGGTTATCAAGTTCCGATAGTCAATGGAAGGTTTGTAGCATACGTGACAGCTGAAAATGGAATTGTGACTGATCTAGAGCTTCAAGCAGAACTTGAGAAGATTATGGATGCAAAAGCTTTGGTTGCGGACCAATCGTCCGACACGAAGACGAAAAACGTATCTACCAAGACTACGGATTATAAAGAGGCTTACGAGCTCATGCATAATATTACCGAATCAATGAATACCATGCTGGATAAAGCATTGAGCAAAAACAATAACGAACATCCGCAGGGAGACCCTCAAAATACGGAGAATGTTTTCGTTCTCATGTTTGGTTCAATTTCAATGGCATTAACTTCACAGTTCTGTGAAAATGAGCAGATGCTTAAAGGAGTAGAAATGGCAGCGGAAATGTTTGGCTTGACGAACGTAAAGGTTACTCGTAACAAGGCACATGACTATACGCTTACAGCAACACAAGCTCGCACTGAGGGGCCATATGAGTTACACGGCGTATACGATCCAACGAGTGGGGGTCTGCGAATGGTTGAAAAGACCGATGGAAAGGTAACTACATTTTTCGAGTTCATACCTTTAGGTTCCGACCAATATGCTTTACAAACAAGAACTGAACGAGGCATAGTTAATTACAAGGATGGCAAGGTATTATCCTTTGTATATACGATGCTTTATTATGATGGTAATGAATACAACAGCGAATCAGACAGTATATATCCTTCCGGGTCAGGTGCAAACATTGAATGGGCTGCATCCAAGGGAGAGGATGAATATTCACAATATATCAAATTTGACGGAAAAAACTTCAAGATCAATGTGCAAACTTTTGGAGAGAGGGTAAAGGTTGAGATACCTTCCTAGCCTGACATCTGTCGGTTATATTCCTTGAGGAAGATTTAAAAAATGAGGAACTGATTTCAGCGATTCTCCTTTGCTTAATTTTTGCTGCTGCTTTTAGAGGGTGATACTCTTATCTCTCGTAAATCCTAAATTTTCTGCTGAGAAAGATAAATCACTTTAGAAAGATAAATCACTGTTGATATAAGAAAACTAAGGTGTCTAATTTACCTTAGTTTTTTACAATATGAAAAAAAGTAGTTTTATAATAAGTCTTGTTCTTAAGACAGCATTCACTATACCCAAATACTTTGATTACTAGGTATGGTATGTTAAAATAGTTAAAAAGTAAACTTTGACATATACCAAAATACTTATGGAGGAATTTAGATGTGATGCTTGAAATAATAAGCTGCAGCAGAAGAACGGATATTCCGGCCTTTTATTATGACTGGCTGCAGGAATGTCTGAAAAATAAATATGCAATGGTGAAAAATCCTTACAACGGATCTATGTACATAGTGGATTTGTCTTGTGAAAAGGTGCACTCAATTTGCCTGTGGTCAAAGTCGTTTGCCAATGTTCTTAAAGACCCTAAATATTTGTCGATGTATAATTTATACTTTCAGTTTACAATCACAGGGTATTCAAGAGCTTTGGAACCAAATGTTATAGATACCAATGAGGCAGTCAGGCAGATGGAACAACTGGCACTAAGGTATTCTCCGCAGCAAATTAACTGGAGATTTGACCCTATTATTTTTAGTATGGAAGGAGAGAAGGAACCGGTAGCGGATAACTTTGAGAGGGCAAGGTTAAAGATGTTTGAGACTTTGTGCAGGGATATTTCTTCCTTTGGCGTAAACCGTTGTACCGTAAGTTTTCTTTGTATGTATAAAAAAGTAGAGCAAAGAATGAAAAAGTCCAACTTTAATTGTTTAGTTCCTTCACAGCAAATGCAAATTGTATTTGTAAGCCAATTGGTTGAGATTGCCGATAAATTCGGGGTTACTGTTTATACATGCAGCAGTCCGGTTATTGAAGGAGTACCCGGGGTGAAGAAGGGACATTGTATAGACGGAGTTTATCTAGAAAAACTGTTTGGCAAAAGGGCATCCCATGCAAAAGACGCAGGACAAAGAAAAGAATGCGGATGTACCCGGTCGAGAGATATCGGAGGATATAGAGGACAAAGTTGCCGTCATGGATGTGTTTATTGCTATGCGCAGTAGCAGGGTTGTTAAAAATTAATTTGAATAAAGTAGAACAAGAACTTAATTATGTGAATCAAACAGTTTAAGGAGGAGAGCAAAAGTGATTAATTTCCGAAGATTTCGTCAAATAATGATTATTATGTATATAGGGATAATTCTGGCTGTTATATGTTCGTGTAATAGAAATAACGGAGGACATAATCCTAATGAAACGTCAAGTGATTTGCCGACAAACTCACCTGTAGCAACATCGAGAGATCTACTTACGGGCACATCTGAAAAATCCGATGAATTGATTAGCCAACAATTAATTGGGATATGGCATGCTGCTCCTTCAGTGGGTAGTGGTTATGATAATTTGTTCTTTTTTTATAAGAATAATAGATTTAAGTTATGTTACAGTCAATATGATGAGGCGAAGCGAGTTATAGACATATCAGGAAAATGGACTGTCGATGGCAATAAATTAAAACTTTCCGTGGATGAAAAGACAGTTGTAATTGGGGGTGAACTTGTTGAGTCATCTCCGTCGTCAGCTTCTGAATATAGTTTAATTAACGGAACAATTGAAAAACAGATATTAGATCCACCGGAAATTATTGAATATGAAATAAGCCAGATCGAAAAAGATACAGAGTCACCCTATGAGAACAAAGTTATGATTAATGGTACGTATTATTGGAGAATTTGCGATGACCCGGATGACGAGTATTTCAATAGCCTGAATGAGGTAAGTGAAATCAGTAATAAGGATACGGAGTTCGATACATATTATAATACAAAATACGGCTATAGTATTAAATATCCCGTGTCTTGGGATATATCGGAGGAACCGCCTGCAGGTGACGGTGTTTTATTATATAGTACGAATAATACTGATATAAGAGTCTATGGCGGATATTTATTGGGGCTGGGAACTGACACATTAGAAATTGATGATGCAAAATCACGTGGAATTCCTGTAGAAGATTTTACGACATCGAATAATCAAAAAGGTTATAAAATTGTTGAAAAATACGGAGACATGGTAAAGCTTCAGATAATAATATATGGACAAAATGTACATTGTCACTTATATGCTGATGTTTCGGCCTCCTTTTACGAAGAAAACGAGCAACTGCTTGTTGATATGGCAAAAAGCATTTTAGTTTTTGATAGGGACTAAAACTTCCATATATTAGGTTTGTTTAGCTTTGTTAACGTTTGTTTGCTTCTTTTGAAAATATAAAAATTGAGAAAGTCAAGACATCAAAGAAGAATAGAGGGGATTATATTTATGAAAAAGATTAAACTTGGATTGAATATATTGACAGTTATTATTTTAATAACAAGCTGTTCAAGGCTTAATCATAACTCAGGTGAGAATAATAATACTTTTGCTACTCCTTCTACTGAAAAATCAGCAAGCGGTGATAATTTTAAAGACAATAATAAAGACATAGTAATAATTTCAGATGCTGATAACCTAAGTCATCCAGTCAAGAGTGTGGTTGAAAGATATGGCTTTATTTTTGAGAAAATTGAGTCAGATCAAGAAAATACATATCCGGTTTATTATGTACATTCTAGTATAAATAATGCAAAAATAAATGATTATAGGTTTCTATCGGATTTAGCAGAGGTAAATGAATATTGTAATTACAAAATAGTTGAGTCCGGTAATAGTATTGAAGTAATTTGTGATAAAACTAATAAAAGGGTAACTAAAACAAAAAGCAAAGATGAAATAATAGAATATGACAATTATGATATAGAAACTGCGGAGAGGATAGCTTTAGATTTGGTAATTGAAAACCAAAAATTAGTATATAACAAAGAAACAGATGATTACTCACAAGAGGGGAAGACATATACTGTGTTGCTAAAACCGTATGGATTTGATGCAAGGGGAAGATTTGAGGTTAGAATTAGTCCCAGCTACTATCCTCTGTCAGTTATTAATTATTGTTATGTTGACTTAAAGAACAAGACGGTTTATATAGAACCATGAGTACCGATGAATTGGAAGCATAAAAAGCACATCGCCGGATTTTCTCAAATAATATTTTTGAACAATTGAAGTCAAGAATTATCTCTTACATAAATGTTATCCTTGAAATGGAGGTGATAAAGTGGATAGTTGGGAAAAAATAAATGCTGTTCAACGTATGCAAGATTACATTGACGAGCATATGACGGAATATATTTCGCTTCGTATGCTAGCTGACGTAGCGGGATATTCGCCGTGGTACTCGGCTAAGATTTTTAAAGAGCTCCTGGGAAAAACGCCCTTTGAATATATTAGGGCTCTGCGTTTATCAAAAGCAGCTTTACGGTTGAGAGATGATAACGCAAAAGTAATTGATGTGGCATTTGATTTTGTGTTTGATTCTCATGAGGGGTTTACGAGAGCTTTCTCAAAGCAGTTTGGTATGACACCTCAGGATTACAGCAAAAAAACTCCTCCGCTGAAGCTTTTTATTCCCAACAGAATCCGCGATTATTACCTTACATTACAAAAAGGAGAGAAGAAAATGGCTGAAAACTTGAAACCAAAAACCGTTTTTGTACAGGTAGTGGAACGACCTGCAAGGAAATTGATCTTAAAGCGTGGAATTAATGCAAAACACTATTTTGAATACTGTGAAGAAGTGGGTTGTGATATATGGGGAATATTATCGAGCATAAAAGAGGCAATTTATGAGCCAATTGGAATGTGGCTGCCCGATAATATGCGTAAGCCCGGCACATCTGTTTATGCTCAAGGTGTGGAGGTGCCAGCTGACTATAAAGGTGAAGTTCCTGAGGGGTTTGACATAATAGACTTGCCTCCCTGCAAAATGATGGTTTTCCAAGGAGAACCCTATGATGAGGAAGATTTTCAAGAGGCTATTGAGGAATTAGAGGATGTGATAAAAGATTATAAGCCTGAAATTTATGGTTTTAAGTGGGCTGATGAAGATGCTCCGAGATTCCAGCTTGAACCAATGGGGTATAGGGGATATATTGAGGCTAGACCAGTTAGGCAAATTAATGTAAAATAGAAA
>ENA-OWOZ01000645-OWOZ01000645.1-bioreactor-metagenome-genome-assembly--contig:-NODE-645-length-40905-cov-6.077202_pt1 | contig 40905 bp, 34 predicted proteins | sample MGYA00238140_ERZ651804 | MGnify/ENA primary metagenome ERZ651804 (study PRJEB26910, sample SAMN07631232) | bioreactor metagenome | isolation source: Switchgrass digestor | place: USA: Dartmouth...
TTTCTTTGAGTTAATCTTAGACGTTCAAAAGAATTGCTGGTTTATCTTTACTTAATATTCTGTTCAATTTTCAAAGATCTATTTTCAAATAAATATTGCGCTCAAATCGACCGCTTTTTTATATTAACACTTAATGTTCAAATTGTCAACATTTTTCGTATTAATTTATTTAATTTTTATTTCCTCATCTCGAGGACGTTATTTATAATATCATGTAAAATAAATTCTTAATTTGTAATATTGCATAATTAATTTATATTATTATTACTTTTCTATATTTTTCTTTATATTTCTAACAATTTCTTATAGTAACACACCAGGAAAGGTTGATTAAAAAAATAATATTTTATTTTACTTAACAAAATTTATACTTTAAAATTGAATATATAATTAAAAATAAGCAGGAGGTATTTATGTTCAAAAAAGCCTTTTTATTATTATTAGCATCAAGCCTTCTTTTAGTAGCTTGTTCAAAAGATCCAGAAGAAACTAAAAACAACTCATCCTCTATAACTAATAATCAAGAAACTAACAATATAATTTCATCAAATATAAATAATAAGAAAGAAACTAATAAAAATATCAGTCTTTCTAACGAAACTTTAACTCCTAATAAATTTTTATATTTAGGAAATTTATTATTTTTCTCAAATCCTAAAAATGATAATAAGTTGACTGTAGCTGAAATTCCTTATGATAATACATATATAAATGATATTTACATAATAAACTCTTTTGATTATTCAATAAATTATATTACAAGCATAAATAATATAATTTATTTTTCATCAGCATCTCAAAAGGATAGAGGCATTTACAGTTTTAACTACGAAAAAGATACTATTTCAAAATTAAATGATGATGTTGCTATTAACTTAGTTTCTAACGATAAATATCTATATTATATAAATTCATCAGACAAACTTATTTATTCTTATGATATTAAATTAAAAAATAAAAAACTACTTTCAAATAATAAAGCAGGAAAATTCATTTTTAATAACAATTTTATTTTCTATCAAAATTTAGATGATAATTCCAAATTATATGCACTAAAAGCTGATGGAACTTCTAATATTAAATTAACAGATGTCTCTGTAGATAGTTTTATTACTTACAGTAATGGCTTATTATTTTTTGATAGCAGCAACGATAATATTCTTTGTTTCTTAAATCTATCTCAAAATAAAATAACCCAATATTCTTATATTAAAGGAGAAAATTTAAAACAATATAATAACAAAATTTATTATATAAATAGTAATAGTGGCAATTCTTTGAATTCATTAAGCATGAATAATAACGAAGAAAAATTTGAAACAAGCTTAGTATTATCTGATTTTATTAATGATTACTTCATTACAAAACAAAAAATATTTATTGATAAAGCAGCAAATCTTAATGGAATTCAAGTATTGAATATAGAATAAAATTAATCTTATAAACAATAGTACCTGTGTTTAAAAACACAGGTACTATTGTTTATAATTATTTACTAAAGCTTATTAACTATTTCTTTAAATTTATTACCCCTTACTGCAAAATTAGGGAACATATCAAAAGATGCACAAGCTGGCGATAATGTTACTATATCTCCTTCTTCTGAAATTTCTCTAGCTTTTTCAACAGCTTCCTCTAAAGAATCCACAATTGTAATTGGAATCTCAATTCCCTTTTCCTCCTTTAGCTTATCAAAAACATGCTTAATCTTGTCTTTAGTAGCACCAAGAAGAATTAAGTGCTTTATATATGAATGTCCTTCTTCAGCTAAAGGTTCAAAAGGTATATGCTTATCATATCCTCCAGCTATTAATATAACCTTTCTATCAAAAGCAAAAAGACCAGCTAAAGTTCTAGTAGGACTTGAAGCTATTGAATCGTTATAATATTTAACTCCATCTATCTCCCTCACTAATTCACATCTATGCTCTACACCTGTAAAAGTTTGAGCAACTTTTTTCATAACCTCTATTGAAACATCATCTTTAACCGCCAAAAAGGCTGCAAGATAATTTTCTATATTATGAATTCCCTTTATTACAATATCATCCTTATTGCATACTTCTTTATCTTGTAAAAATAAAGTATTATCCTTAAAATATGCTCCATCTTCTATACATCTTTTTGAACTAAATTCTAAAACTCTTCCCTTAGCTTCCTTAACAAAACTATGAGTTATCTCATTTTCTCTATTTACAACTAAAAGTCCATTTTTATCTTGATATAAAAATATATTCTTTTTAGCATCTATATATTCTTGCATGTCCTTATGCATATCTAAATGGTTTGGAGCTAAATTTGTTACAACTGCAACATCTATAGGTAAACTCATAGTCATAAGCTGAAAACTTGATAATTCTAAAACTACCATATCCTCTTCGTTTATATCTTCAACATTTGCAAATAAAGGAGTTCCTATGTTTCCTCCAACCCAAGTTTTATATCCTGCTTCACTTAATAATTTTGATATTATTGTTGTTGTTGTTGTTTTTCCATCACTTCCTGTTATTCCAAAAATTTTACCTCTGCAATATCTAACAAACTCCTCCATTTCAGAAGTTATGTAAGCCCCTTCATTTTTAGCTCTTACCAAAGCTTCTGAATCTATCCTCATTGAAGGAGTTTTAAAAACAACCTCAAAACCTGTTAACCTATCTAAATATCCTTCCCCTAATTCCAAGGAAACTGATAAACTGTCAAATTCATCAGCAACTTCCCCTAATTCCTCTCTTGTTTTTTGGTCAAAAGCTGTTACTATTGCTCCAAGTTTAACTAAAAATCTTATTAAAGGTATATTACTAACTCCTATACCTACAACTGCTACCTTTTTACCTTTTATAAATTCTTTAAATTCACTAAACTGCTTTTTCATCATATTCCTCCAAAGTAATATATAAAACATTATATTAATTCTAATATCAAAAAGTGCGAAGCACTTTTTAATGTATAATGTAGGACTTCAGATTATTAAAATCTATCTTAATTTTGTCCATTTTCTAGCTAATTATATCACTTAAAATATTAAAATACAAAAATTGGCCGCCTTAAAATTTTTTTATATTTTAAGGCAGACCATTATTTAATTAAAACTCTAAACTTTTTTCTATATAAGCAGTTAGGTCTTCAATCTTAATTCTTTCTTGAAGCATTGTATCTCTATTTCTAACTGTAACTGATCCATCATTTTCTGTATCAAAATCTATTGTAATACAGAATGGTGTTCATATTTCATCTTGTCTTCTATATCTCTTTCCTATACTTCCTGCTTCATCATAATCTACGTTAAACTTCTTGCTTAATTGCGAATATACTTCTAAAGCTTTATCTGAAAGCTTCTTTGAAAGTGGTAATACTGCAGCTTTATATGGGGCTAAAGCTGGATGTAAATGTAATACTGTTCTCTTATCTCCACCTTCTAATTCTTCTTCATCATAAGCATCAACTAAGAACGCTAAAGCAACTCTATCTGCTCCAAGAGATGGTTCAATAACATATGGAATATACTTTTCATTAGTTGAAGGATCTAAATAAGTCATATCTTGACCAGAATGTTCTTGATGTTTATTTAGGTCATAGTCAGTTCTATCAGCAATTCCCCATAATTCTCCCCATCCAAATGGGAATAAGAATTCTATATCAGATGTTGCATTTGAATAGAAGGATAACTCTTCTTGTGAATGGTCTCTTATTCTTAAAGAATCTTTATTCATTCCTAAGCTTAATAGGAAATTCCAGCAGTAATCTTTCCAATAATTAAACCATTCCAAATCTGTACCTGGCTTACAGAAGAATTCTAATTCCATTTGCTCAAATTCTCTTGTTCTAAAAGTAAAATTACCTGGTGTAATTTCATTTCTGAAAGACTTTCCTATTTGAGCTATACCAAATGGAACTTTTTTTCTCGAAGTTCTTTGAACAGACTTAAAATTTACAAATATACCTTGTGCAGTTTCTGGCCTAAGATATATTGTGCTTGCTGAATCCTCAGTTATTCCTTGGAAAGTTTTAAACATTAAGTTAAATTGTCTTATTTCAGTATAATTTAATTTTCCACACTTTGGACAAACTATATTATTCTCTTCTATAAATTCCTTTAATTGTTCATTGCTCCATCCATCTGCACTAGCTACTTCTGCTCCATTTGCAGTCATATAATCTTCTACCAGCTTATCAGCTCTAAATCTTGATTTACATTCCTTACAATCCATTAAAGGATCTGAAAATCCTCCAACGTGACCTGAAGCAACCCAAACTTCTGGATTCATAAGTATTGCACAGTCAACCCCTACATTATATGAACTTTCTTGTACAAACTTCTTCCACCAAGCCTTCTTTACATTATTCTTAAATTCTACTCCTAATGGACCATAATCCCATGAATTTGCAAGACCTCCGTATATTTCTGAGCCTGGGAATATAAATCCTCTACTTTTACAAAGAGAAACGATTTTTTCCATAGTTTTTTCTACAGCCATTTTAATACCTCCAATTCTATAAAATAAAAAAAGCCCAAAACCTGAAGGGACGAAATTTAATTCCGCGGTTCCACCCTTCTTGGCTTTAGCCCAACTTTCTCAAAACTTAATACTCAAAAGCTCCCTTCAACTTATACTTTTAACGGTTTGCACCATACACCGTCTCTCTAAAAAAAGCTATAAGCCTACTCTTCTTTCTCACCGTATTTATTAAATTATATATTAATTTTATCAAAAGCTTTATTTATGTCAATAGAATTCCCAAATCAATTAATAATTATCAGCTTTTAAATAAGTTTTAGTAAGTTTATTAATATCAACTTAAATAAAAAAACTTTTATAAATATAGAACTTTTTATCTATATTTATAAAAGCTTTTTAAAATGGCTCCGCGGAGAGGACTCGAACCTCCAGCCTATCGGTTAACAGCCGAGTGCTCCACCATTGAGCTACCGCGGAATATTATAAATTAATTTTAAAATTAAAATGGCTCCGTGGAGAGGACTCGAACCTCCAACCTATCGGTTAACAGCCGAGTGCTCCACCATTGAGCTACCACGGAACATTTACTACACTAGTTATTATATCAACTTTTTTTTATTTTGCAAGCACTTTTTTTATTTTTAATATATTTACATAAAAATTTAAAGGTAAAAGAGTTGAACAAAGCTTAGTAATATAGCCTTTTCAACTCTTTTACCATAAATTAATTTTTATATTAAATTTATTTTAAAGGTTTCATTGTTGGGAACATAATAACGTCCCTTATTGATGCTGAATCTGTTAAGAACATTATTAATCTGTCTATACCTATTCCTAATCCACCTGTTGGAGGCATACCTGTTTCTAATGCACTCATAAACTCTTCATCTATAACGTATGCTTCATCGTCTCCTAGTTCTCTTTCTTTTTCTTGTTGCTTAAATCTTTCTCTTTGAACTATAGGATCATTTAATTCTGAATATGCATTACATATTTCTCTTCCATAAACAAAACCTTCAAATCTTTCAGTAAAGGCTTCATTTCCTCTCTTTTTCTTAGTTAGAGGGGATATTTCTACTGGATAATCATATACAAAAGTAGGTTGTATTAAATGTTCTTCAGCATATTCTTCAAATAACATATTTAATACTTCACCTTTTGTTACATGTTTTAAATCCTTCTTAAACTCTAAGTTCTTTTCTTTAGCTATTTGTTGAGCTTCTTCATCAGTTTTTATTTCATTAAAATCTACTCCAGCATATTCTTTAACTGCATCTACCATAGAAATTCTTCTAAATGGTGGAGTAAAGTCTATTTCTGTTCCTTGATAAGTAACTTTAGTAGTTCCATTTACCTTTTCACATACTGTAGCAATTAAATTTTCACATATTTCCATCATATCATTATAATCAGCAAAAGCTTGATATAGTTCTATCATTGTAAATTCTGGGTTATGTCTTACAGACATTCCTTCATTTCTGAAAGTTCTTCCCAGATCATATACTCTTTCAAGACCAGCAACTATCGCTCTCTTTAAGTATAATTCTGGTGCTATTCTTAGATACATCTCTATATCTAAAGCATTATGGTGAGTTATAAAAGGTCTTGCTGATGCCCCACCAGCAATTGGTGATAGCATTGGAGTTTCAACTTCTATAAATCCTCTATTATCCAAAAATTCTCTTATACTCTTAAGTATTACAGCTCTCTTTTTGAAGATTTCCTTTACTTCTGGGTTAGAGATCATATCTACTTCTCTTTGTCTGTATCTTAAATCAGGATCCTTTAATCCATGCCACTTTTCTGGTAATGGTTTTAAAGATTTAGAAATTAATTGGAATTCAGTAACTCTTATTGATACTTCACCTGTTTTAGTCTTAAATACTTCTCCAGTTGCAGCTACCCAGTCTCCTAAATCAAAGTTTTTATAAGCTTTTAAGTTTTCCTCTCCAACAACATCAATCTTTAAAAATAATTGAATTTTTCCATCTCTATCTTGTATATCAGAGAAAACAACCTTTCCCTGACCTCTTTTAGACATTATTCTTCCTGCAACAGTAACAGTTTTTTCTTCTAACTCTTCAAAATTTGCCTTTATTTCTGTAGACATATGTGTTCTTTCTACTTTGTACACATCAAAAGGATCCTTACCTTGTGCTTGTAGCTCTTGTAACTTTTCTCTTCTTAAGGCCTCTTGCTCACTAAACTTAGATTCTAATTCCTCTATATTTATTTCTTCTGTGGACATTCTTTATCCTCCTTATTATAATATTTTAGTATATTTCTAAAATTTTAAACTTATTAATACCACCTGGTACAACAACTTCAACTTCATCTCCAATTTTTTTACCTAATAAAGCCGCACCAACAGGTGATTCGTTTGATATTTTAAAACTCATAGGATCTGCTTCTGCTGAACCTACTATTGTATATTCTACCTCTTCATCAAATTCATAATCTTTAACTTTTACAGTCTTTCCTAATGCTACAACATCATTTGGTAATTCAGATTCGTCAACTACTTGAGTATTCTTTAACATATTTTCTAATTGAGCAATTCTACCTTCTGTAAAAGCTTGCTCATTTTTTGCTTCATCATATTCTGAGTTTTCACTTAAATCTCCATAACCTAATGCAACCTTAATTTTTTCTGTAATTTCTTTTCTTTTTACAGTTTTTAAATATTCTAATTCTTGTTCTAACTTCTTAACTCCTTCATATGTCATTAAAAACTTTTTTTCGCTCATGATTTTCTCCCCTTCAAACTCTTCTTAATTTTATTGTTTTTACTTAATATTTTGCTTAATTTTATAGTATTATTTATTTGATTAAATTATTCTAAACATTATAAAACAGCAATTACATATATGTCAACTAAACTTATTTTAATAATATTTAGATAAATTATTAATTATTCCTTATTAAGTATACATATTCTATGATACATTTTTTAGTTACAAATATCTACATTAATTCTTCCTTATACTTATTTAAAAGTTCTATAACTTCTTCTTTATTTTCTAGCATATTTACTTTATTTTTTATTTCATTACTATTCGGTATTCCTTTTAAATACCAAGCTATATGCTTTCTCATTTCTCTTAAGGCTTTGTCTTCTCCATTATAATTTATTGCTAAATCATAATGTCTAATACACATATTAATTCTATCTTCATAAGTTATCTCTAATGGATCTTCGCCCTTTAACTTACGCTCAATCTGCTTAAAAATCCATGGATTGCCCATACTTCCTCTTGCAATCATAATTCCATCGCAATTAGTCATATTTTTTAATTCAAGAGCATCTTCTGGGGTGAACACATCACCATTACCTATTACTGGAATAGATACAGCTTCTTTAACCTGAGCTATTATATTCCAGTCTGATTTACCTTCGTACATTTGCTGTCTAGTTCTTCCATGAACTGCAATAGCATCTGCTCCTGCTGCTTCAAGTACTTTAGCAACCTCTACAGCATTAATATGTTCCTCGTCCCAACCCTTTCTTATTTTAACGGTTACAGGTTTAGTTGATACTTTCTTTATACTTTCTACTATTTTTCCTGCCAAGGATGGGTTTTTTAAAAGGGCTGATCCTTCACCATTTTTAGTTATTTTATTTACTGGACATCCCATATTTATATCTATTATAATTATATCTTCTCTGTTATTGAGTTCCCTTTCAACAACTTCTGCCATGATTTCAGGATCACTTCCAAATATCTGGGCAGCAACAGGTTTCTCTTCATTAGCTATTCTAAGGAGAGTTTTTGTTTTATCATTATCATAATAAAGTGCCTTTGCACTTACCATTTCAGTATAGACTAATGTACAACCCATTTCCTTGCAAAGAACCCTAAAAGCTATATCAGTAACTCCAGCCATAGGGGCTAAAAATACATTACCTATTAAATCTATACTTCCTATTTTCATATTATACTACTCCTTATTCTTTTCATACATCATCATTAACCCTTCTAATGTTAAATTAGGATCAACCTTATCTATAATTCTGGTTCCTTTAGCTATTAAATTAGCTAAGCCCCCAGTAGCTAAAACCATAGGTTCGTCACAACCTAAATCCATCATTTCTTTTTTCATTTTTTTTACAATATATTCAACTTGACCTATATATCCATATATTATTCCTGCCTGCATACTTGATACAGTATTTTTACAAATTATATTTTTAGGTTTCTCCAATTCTATTCTTGGTAATTTAGCTGCTTTTTCAAATAAGGCATCTGATGATATCCTTATACCTGGAGTTATACATCCTCCAAGATAATTAGCATCCTTAGTTAAAGAACAAAATGTTGTAGCAGTTCCAAAATCTATAATTATAAGGTCTTTTTTATATTTATTATGGGCTGCTACAGCATTTACTATCCTGTCAGCACCAACTTCCTTAGGATTATCATATCTTATATTTATTCCTGTTTTTGTTCCTGGCCCTACAATTATAGGTTCAATTTTAAAGCTTTTTTTAACCATATTTTCTAAGGAATGCATTATATTAGGAACAACTGATGAAATTATTATTCCTTTAACTTCCTTTGGATTTAAATCATTTTGTGTAAAAAGCTGCATAACTTGAATAGAAAATTCATCGGAAGTTTTATTTAAATCTGTAGAAATTCTCCAAGAATGAAGCTGTTCTTTTTCTTTATATAAACCTAAAACTATATTAGTATTACCAACATCTATTAGTAAAATCATACAGACACCACCTTAATACAATTAAAAGCAGCTTTGAAAGCTGCCCTTATAAATATACTTCTTATAGTAAATTTAACACTTTAAATTTTAGCAATTAAATATCATTTGTCAAGGGATGAGAAAATTTATATCAGAATAATCCTGTTATTTCTCCATCTTCTGTTATATCCATTTTATTTGCTGCAGGTACCTTTGGTAATCCCGGCATTGTCATAATATCACCATTTAAGGCAACTATAAAGCCAGCTCCGTTTGATATTTTAATTTCTCTAACAGTAATCTCAAAATCTTTTGGTCTTCCTAATAAATTAGGGTTATCTGATAATGAATATTGTGTTTTTGCCATACATATAGGAAGTTTATCTAAATTAAACTTCTCTAATTCCTTTATTTGCTTTTTAGCATTTGGACTTATAACTATTCCTCTTGCTCCATATATTTCTTTTGCTATTTTTAATATTTTATTTTCTATTGTATCTTCAACTTCATACAAAGGTTTAAAGTTGCTTACTTCATTTTCTAAAATATCGCATACTGCTTCACCAAGTTCTAAAGCACCTTCTCCGCCCTTGCTCCAAACATCAGCTAAAGCTGCTTTTACTCCAATACTATTGCAAAAATCTTTTATAAATTCTATTTCCTCTTCACTATCTGAATGGAATCTATTAATTGCTACAACTACAGGAACATTGTATTTTTTTATGTTTTCAATTTGTTTTTCTAGATTACAAATACCTTCTTTTAAAACTTCTACATTAGGAACAGTTAATTGATCTAAAGGAGCTCCACCATGATGTTTTAATGCTCTTATTGTAGCAACTATTACAACACAGTCTGGACTTAAGTTTCCATACCTGCATTTTATATCTAAAAACTTTTCCGCTCCTAAATCTGCTCCAAAACCTGCTTCTGTTACAACTATATCCCCAAGCTTTAAAGCCATTTTAGTAGCTAAAATAGAATTACATCCATGAGCAATATTAGCAAAAGGTCCTCCATGAATTATTGCAGGTGTATTTTCTAAAGTTTGCACCAAATTAGGTTTTATAGCATCCTTCATTAGTAATGCCATTGCTCCTTCAACACCCAACTGTCTTGCATAAACAGGATTTCCATCTAAATCATAAGCAATTAATATATTTCCCATTCTTTCTTTAAGCTCAGATAAGCTATTTGATAAACATAGTATTGCCATTATTTCTGAAGCAACTGTTATCATAAAGCCGTCTTCTCTAGGAAAACCATTAATTTTACCTCCAAGTCCAACAACAATATTTCTTAGAGCTCTATCATTCATGTCCATAACCCTTTTAAATAATATTCTTCTTGGATCAATTCTTAAAGAATTTCCTTGATGAAGGTGGTTATCTATTGCTGCTGCCAATAAATTATTTGCAGAAGTTATGGCATGCATATCTCCAGTAAAATGTAAATTTATATCTTCCATTGGAACCACTTGGGAATATCCGCCTCCTGCAGCACCGCCTTTTATTCCAAAAACAGGTCCCAAAGATGGTTCTCTTAAAGCTATAACTGCATTTTTCCCCATTTTACATAATCCTTGGCCAAGACCAACAGTTACTGTTGATTTTCCTTCACCAGCTGGTGTTGGATTAATTGCAGTTACTAATACAAGCTTTCCATTTTTCTTATCTTTATTCTTTTTCAATATATCTAAAGACAACTTACATTTATACTTTCCATATAACTCAATATCATCTTCAGTAAGGCCTAACTTTTCTGCAATTTTTACTATAGGCTCCATTTTAGTTTCTTGAGCTATTTGAATATCACTCTTCATATACATCACTCCCACTTTTTCAATTAACAATTATCTCCTAATAATTATTCTATTAACTCCATTTTAATATATTATATACTTAATAGTAATTTATATAAATAATTTTAAGTTATACAGTAAATATTAAGCAAAATAGCTGCTTTGTAAAATGGATTTACAAAGCAGCTATTTTATTTAGAAACTAATTTTCATTATAAATTCTTTCAAATTCTTCCCCATCAATTTTTTCTTTTTCTAATAGAGCCTGAGCTACTGCATGTAACTTATTAATATTTTCTTTTAATATAGTTTCAGCTCTATTATATGCTTCATCAATAAATCTCTTAACTTCTTTATCAATTAATGATGCAACTTCTTCACTAAAGTTCCTATTCTTTCCTAAGTTTTTACCTAAAAATACTTCATTATTATCTGAACCATAAGATATAGTTCCAAGTTTCTCGCTCATACCATAATCCATAACCATTGCTCTTGCAATAGCACTTGCTCTATCTATATCATTTTTAGCACCAGTACTTATATCAGCTAATATAAGTTTTTCTGCTATTCTACCTCCAAGAAGCCCTGCCATTTCATCTTGTAATCTTGCTTTTGATGTATATGATCTATCTTCTTCTGGTAGATGCATTGTATATCCACCTGCCATACCTCTTGGAATTATACTTATTTCATGAACTGGATCAGAATGTTCTAATGATCTCATAACTACTGCATGACCTGCTTCATGATATGCAGTTAATTTTCTATCATGTTCATTAATAGTTCTGCTCTTCTTTTCAGGTCCTGCTATAACTCTTGTTATGGCTTCTTCAAATTCTTCCATACCAATTACTTTTTTATTCTTTCTTACAGATAATAAAGCTGCTTCATTTGCTAAGTTTTCGATATCTGCACCACTAAAGCCAGGTATCATCTTAGCTAAAGTCTTCAATTCTACATCATCAGATAAAGGTTTCTTTCTAGTATGAATTCTTAATATTTCTTCTCTACCCTTAACATCTGGTGTACCAACAACTATTTGTCTATCAAATCTACCAGGTCTTAATAAAGCTGGGTCAAGTATATCAGGTCTATTTGTAGCAGCTATCATTATAATTCCTTCATTTGTACCAAAACCATCCATTTCAACTAATAGCTGATTTAAAGTTTGTTCTCTTTCATCATGACCTCCGCCAAGGCCAGCACCTCTTTGTCTTCCTACAGCATCTATTTCATCTATAAAGATTAGAGCTGGGGCATTCTTCTTAGCTTGATCAAATAAGTCTCTAACTCTAGAAGCTCCAACACCCACAAACATTTCAACAAAATCTGATCCAGAAATGCTGTAGAATGGAACTCCAGCCTCTCCAGCTATTGCTCTTGCCAATAAAGTCTTACCTGTTCCAGGCGGACCTACTAATAAAACTCCCTTAGGTATTCTTGCTCCCATTTCAGTATATTTTGAAGGCTGCTTTAAGAAATCTACTATTTCTTCTAATTCTTGTTTTTCTTCATCTACTCCAGCTACATCTGCAAATGTAACTTTTTTATCTTCTGGCGACATCATCTTAGCTCTGCTTTTACCGAAATTCATAACACCTCGTCCACTACCCCCGCCTTGGGCTTGTTGGGACATAATGTAAAAGAAAATAAAGCATAATACCATTAACATCAATGTTGGAATAAGACTAATCCAAAAACTACTATTTGAAGGCTGATTAAATTCAACCTTAACATCATCTTTAGGATTTTGAATTATTAATTGTTGTATTAATTCGCTTGGTGCATATGTTGTAAATTGCTTATTATCTCTTGTCTTACCTGAGACAATCATTTTTTCCTTTTCAACAACTATACTATCTATTTCATTATTTATCCACTTTTGTTGGAAATCACTGTACACTATTCTATTTGATGCATTACCACCATTCCATAATAAAGTTGCTGATAGAAAGAGCATCACAATTACAAATATCCATACCGTTGCACTTGAATATTTTTTCATTCAAGGCCCCCCTTTCTTCTAGTTTTTTGTAAACTTTATTTATATACTTCTTCTTTTAGTACACCTATAAAAGGTAAATTCCTATATTTTTCAGCATAATCTAATCCATATCCAACTATAAATTCATCTGGTACTTCAAACCCTAAATAATCTACATCAATTTTTGTTTTTCTTCTTGCTGGTTTACTTAGTAGCGCAGCAATTTTAATACTTTTTGCATTTCTAGCTTTAAGATATCTTTGAAGATAATCCAATGTAACTCCACTGTCAACAATATCTTCTACAATTATTATATCTTTATCATCTATCTCATTATCTAAATCTTTTAATATTCTTACAATACCAGAAGTTTCATATGAATTTCCATAACTAGATACTGCCATAAAATCTAGTTCACAAGGTATATTTATATTTTTTATAAGATCAGCAGTAAAAACTACCGAGCCTTTTAAAATACCAACTACTAATAAATTTTTATCCTTATAATCTCTGCTTATTTTACTTCCAAGTTCTTTTATTTTCTCCCTTATTACTTCCTCAGTTAATAAAATTTCTTTTATATCTTTAAGCATCTCTTTTTTCCTTTCCTCTAAAAGTAATCTTTAAAATTCTACTTGTCTTATTTGTTACCTTAAAGCTTTCGGAAACCCTATATCCCACTATCCAGGCAATTTCTTCATCAAAGATTACAAGGGGTATTTTATTCCTTTCTTCAGCAGGTATTTTTAGATTTATAAATATATCCTTTAATTTTTTACTATTTTTCATTCCTAAAGGAATCATTTTATCCCCATTTCTTCTTTGCCTGATTTTTAATTCTTCTTTTATATTATCATAATCGAAATATTTTATTAATACATTATTAGAAAATTCTATATTATTTTTCAAATTGTTAATAATTTTAAACTCTACTATATATTCATTATATTCTATCGAAATATTATTTAAATCTTTTTTATTAATAATTACTTCCTTCTCCTCTTCACCATCCCTTTTACTTAATACTTTAATTTTATCTTTTAAGTAAATATCTCCATATATATTTTCACATATTATATTGTTAGGTAAATATATTCTTTTATTTGTAGTATTTTTAGATAATCCTATAACTTCATATATATGTTTCATCTCAATATTATTATATTTTTCGGAGAAGTTAAATAAAGATTTCCTTATTAGCCTTGTTAAAAGAGCCAAATCTAAAGAAAAGGCTTCCTTTGAAATAATTAAACTATCGGATCTTTTCTCACAATACTTTGAATAGTAAATATCCACTTCTTTGCTTAAATAATCATTATCTATTTGAATAAGCTTACTCATTCTATTGATAGTTTCAATTATATCACCATTAAAATTTTTCTTCATATATGGAAGTATATCATGCCTTATCTTATTTCTACTATAAATATTTTCTAAATTTGTCTTATCAATCCTAGGCTTTAAATCATTTATTCTGCAATAATTCTCAATTTCATCTCTTGAAAGGCATAAAATCGGTCTGATTATTCCCCCTTCTCTCTTTACCCTAATACCACAAAGTCCTTCCATACCAGATCCTCTCATTAAATTTAGTATTACAGTTTCTGCATGATCATTTAAATTATGAGCTATTGCAATTTTATTGTAACCTTCTTCTAGTTTAATTTTTTCAAAAAAGCTATATCTCTCCTCTCTTCCAGCCATTTCCTCTGATATACCTTTTTCTTTTGATATTTTATGTATATTTACTCTAGTTGAAAAGAATTCAACATTTAAACTTTCACATAATCTTTTAGAATACTCTTCATCTTCAATAGCTTCATTTCCTCTTAACATATGATTTATATGAGCTGCTCCTAGCTCTATTTCTAAGTCACCTTTTAATTTATATAATATGTGAAGTAAACATACAGAATCAGGTCCACCTGATAGACCTACTAATACCTTATCACCTTTATCAATGAGATTATTTTCAATTATAAAAGCCTTTACCTTGTTAATCACATTAAAAAACTCCTCAGCATTTTTTGATATATCTATAATAACACAATTGTAATAGTTGTAAACAACTATTACAATTCACAATCCACAATACAAAATTCACAATTTAGGAAATAATTCAGCCTTGCTAAATTATAAAAATAATATATCAGCTTTTTAGCTAAACTACCTATAATCCTAAATTGTGAATTACAAATTAATAATTCTAGTTTATTAAATATATTCATGATCTTACTATAAATATATCTTCTAAATCCAGAAAATTATTAACTTCACTAATTACAAAAAATATATTATTAGATTCTCAACAAATCTAAAAATCATCTTAAATTATAAATTTTGAATTAAAACAAGGAACTTTACCTAACAACCCCTTATTTTAATAGGTTGCATAAATTTTTGATACTAATACTGTCATATCATCTCTTACTCTTCCATTGCTTAAAGCAATTGCCTTATCTAATATATTCCTTGATAATTCTGACGGATTACTATCCGAATATTTTAAATATTCTTCTAACCAATAATAGCTTCCTAAATTATTTTTATCCACATCTAAAACCCCATCACTTATTGATACAATAATATCTCCATGTTTAAGCTTTACTTTTTCAGAATTTATGTCTACAGAATCTAATATTCCAAAAGGAAGACTATTGCATTTTATTACCTTTACCTCATCACCTCTTTTTATAAAGCTAACTACCCCTCCGATTTTTACAAATTCTGCTTCTCCTGTATATAAATCAATTAAATTTAAATCCATAGTTGTAAATTTTTCATCCTCATTAAATTTCATTGTCATTATTGAATTAACAGTATTTATAGCAGTTTTTTGAGTAAATCCTGCTTCAATAAACTTTTCTACTAAGTCCACTGCCAGCTTACTTTCAGTTGAGGCTTCTGGTCCAGAACCCATTCCATCACTTATTATAGTTAAATAAGTTCCATCATCATTAGTATTAAAACTATAGCTATCTCCTATAGAACTTTCTCCATCCTTAGATTTAACTGCAGCAAAAGATGCTACATGATATTTAGGGGTCTCTTCAATTATAATTGAACACTCATCTGTATCTGGATCTATTCTACAGCCAGATTTAGATATAGAAATTGGAACTTTTACTAAATCATTTATTACCGGTAATATATTTTTAACACAATAATTACATCCTTCACAATTAGTTAATGTAACCTTAATTTTCATTCTTCCTTTTCTATCTAAATAACAGAATAAATTCTTATATTCTATTTTTGCCTTATTTAGTGACTTCTTTAAGATTTTATCTATTTCTGAGCATATCGAAACATCCTTTTCAAAATCTCTAATCATATCTCCCATTGTTACAGTCATATTATTAATATGACTAGCTATAAGCTTTCTTCCTTCTGTTAATTTAGTTTTTAAAGCCTCATTAACAGTATAATTATTTACAATTTCCTGAGCATTTTTTATTAAACTGCTCTTTTTCACACATCTATTATCTAAAACCTTTGGAAAATGTATATCATTTTTTTCACAACTACTGATAAGTTCTGAAAAACCATCAAAAGTATAACGTAAGTTTCTATCCCAACATCTTTGCTTTAATTCACAATTATAACAAACTCTATCAGCCAGACTTTCAACCATTGCAGTTCCCTTATTGCTTAAAGATAAAATATCATTTTGTCCTAAATTTAATATAGAATTAGATAAACTTCCTAGTACTGCTTTCATTGAATTTAATCTATCTAAAAATTCATTTTTAACTTCATTTAAATTAAACTCATTAATAATTTCAATTTTTTTATCTCTATTTAACTCATTCACAATATTATTTAATATTGCTTCTGGTATAAATACAAATAAAGTCAAGGCAATTAATACTTCTATCATTCCTGCTATGTTAAAAGAATTAGAATACATTAATATTATAAAATGAACAACTATATAGCTTAATGACGAAAAGACTCTTCCTGTTTCCTTAAAAACTCCCATAATAAGTCCACATAAGCTGAAAATAGTTATATAAGTTACTATATCATTATTTGTTATTCCTATTATAAAACCCATGGAGATTCCAATAGCTGATCCTAGTCCACTTCCGCCAATAAAAGCAAAAAGAGAAATCACAAAAATTGCTATTATATTTCTTAAGTAAACACCTAAAATATTAAAACTGCCTACTCCAGTAATTAATAAACATACTAATATTCCTATACTTATTAATTCTTCTGTAGAAAATAGGTAGTTACTATCTAACTCATCTACTGAACTTAATGCATAACTTATTATATATTTAACAGGTACTATACTTAATAATTTTAAAAAAGAAAATATTAAATTAATTTTAATAGGCTGCTTATAAACTAAAAAATTAAATATTAAAAAGGCTGAAAATATTATTAAGAAGGTTATAGCATCCCTTTCCTTTATATTTATTTGATTACATATTTCACTATAAATTAATACTATTAATGCTACAACACAATATCCAATAGCTCCTTCTAGAATACTAGCTATTGATAGGTATCCTATTGATGTTCCAAATAAGGCAAGGATCTTATCCCTTACAGTTTCCCTTTTTAAACATATTAAATATGCAATACCAAAGGGTGCTATGCCTATATCTCTTGTTATTGATAATAAAACCCTGCTTAATAAAATTCCAATAGCAAATATTATTAAAGATTTAGCAACATCTCCCTGAAGCTTAACTTCCCTTTTATTATTTTTATTACTTACTCTTTTATATGTTGATATATCCACACCATATTGCATATTATTACCTCACCTTCTTTAAAATGTATTTTGATTATAGCATTATGTTAAGGTGAGATATGTCAATATATGGTTTTTAAAAAAATTTTCGTAGGACATTTTATTTTATAATCTCTTAAAGATAGATAAAATTTTAGAATTATTTCTTTTATAGTTAAATTTCTTATTTTCCTCGTTTAATTCAAACTATTCCCTTAAAATCTAATCTTTATCATTATTTTTTTATTTTTTCTATGGCATTTATTTTGTCATTATAAACAAATTTATGATGAAAAAATATATAAAAATTTATATAAAAAAAGTCATAAAACTTAAATAAGTTTTATGACTTTGGTGCTGAAGACCGGAATCGAACCGGTACGGTATCGCTACCGCAGGATTTTAAGTCCTGTGCGTCTGCCAGTTCCGCCACTTCAGCATATTGTTTACGTCCTGTCGACGACAAAAATAATTATATATTATGTTATTATAAGTGTCAACATATTTTTAAAAAAAATCAAAATTTGCCTTTTCTATAGTAAGTAATAAAGGCTGCCTTAATGGCTAAAAGCTTAAAAATGAGACTTATACTTATATAGATTTAAAATTATCTTAAAAGAATTTTACATTTTATATAAAAAAGGACTGTCCCAGACAGTCCTCTTATAGATTTATATATAAATTTATATGATGTCTATAATTACCTAATAAAAAATTAATAACCTCTTCTTCCACTCTTTGATTTGAAATCTTGGTTTCTTTTTATATCCTGCATTCTTTCTTCGCTATCCTTCAAAAATTTTGATATTATATCTTCAAAATTCCCTGAAGAGCTATAATTTTTCTTGTTTTCTAAAGACCAATCAATTTCTATAGGGTTAGATGACTTTTTTTGTACATTTGCTTGTTTTATGGACAGGCTAATCTTACCATTATCATCTATTGATATCACTTTAACTTTAACTTTGTCTTTTTCCTTAAGATGTTCTCTAATATCTTTTACAAAAGTATCTGCTACTTCTGAGATATGAACTAATCCTGTTTTATTTCCCTCTATTTCTACAAATGCACCAAAATTAGTGATGTTAACCACTGTACCCTCTAAAATGTTTCCTGCCGCTAAGGTCATGTTACAAAGATTCCTCCTTAAAAATAAAAAATAAATATATGTTATTATAATAATAACCTCTTTTTATAATTTTAAAACATATTGATTAATTTTGCTCTTGGGAATTTACAACCTTTTCTCCTTCTTTTACCATTCCTAGTCTTTCTCTAGCGCTTTTTTCAATATATTCATCGGAACCAATTTTTTCCAAATCTTTTTGAAGTTCTGCATTTTTATCTCTAAGCTCTTCTAGTTCTTGCTGACTAATAGTAATTTCTTCTTGGATTTCTTTTATTGTAATCCCTTGCTTTATATAATTGTATATGAAAATAGCAAAAATAAAAAATATAATAATTCCTTTAAGAGTTAATCGTTTTTTAATTTACAACACCCTCTTTAAATATATTATATATCTATTTTAATCACTAAAAATATTTTATTCAAGCTATTTTTTTATGTTCCTACCTTTTTCCTAAAATATTATAATATATTATTTTTACAGGATAAGATAAAGTTTTAAAAATTATTCTAAAAAGCCAGCTCACCTTTTCTATAATATAAATTTCTATCTTTCTAACTTTTGAGCTAATAATCTTTAAATAGATAATTAATGTTAAAATCATAAATACATAAACATAAGGTCCTAGGAAAGCATAGTTCTTATATAGTAAAAAAGTAAAAACTATTAAGGCTGTTAATACCCAAAATAATATATCTTCAATTATTACTATTATTTTAGGTACCTTTATTCCCCTTATCATGCTATATAAATCAAATAAAATACCAATTAAAATTCCAGATAAAATTGAATATAATACAGTTTGAGATTGAACTTCTAAAGTCAGAGGCATACAGACCTACCTAAAAAGCCTTGATATTATACTTTCTTTTTCTTTTTTTACTTCTTTATTACTATAAACTATAGAAGCTATGTTTCCTATTATTATCAAATCTCCATTTTGAACATCTAATTTATTCATTTTCAACTCAGAACCTTTAATTGTTAAAAAACCTAATTTTGTATTTAATAATATCTTTTCATCATCAAAACTAATTACTTCCTCTGCTCCTGTAAGGGTTAACTTTTTTCTATTTTCTAAGTATATATTACTTTTTACTTCTTCTATTTTATTTTCTATTCTCTTCTCCATAATATCTCCTCCAAATATTCTTAATAAAATATATGAAGGATTTATTATATTTATTCTTTATCTTCTTCTCCTTCTAGAATCTCATACATTTCTTTCGCATTCTCTTTTTTAACATGTTCTGCAATATTGGTTATTTTTGCTTTTAAAGATCTATTTGCAAATTGTATTTCTATAATATCTCCTTCTTTAACAACAGTAGACGGTTTGGCCACCTTATCATTTATAAAAACTCTTCCCCCTTCACAAACTTCCTTTGCTACAGTTCTTCTCTTAATTATTCTTGAAACTTTAAGGTATTTATCTAATCTCATAATCAAACTCCTTTCTAAAAAAGAACCCGAGAAAAACTCGGGTTCTTAATATTACTTATTAACTCTGTCTTTAAATTCTTTACCTGCTTTGAAAACTGGTACTGTAGATGCTGGAATATTAATAACTTCCTTAGTTCTTGGATTTCTTCCTTCTCTTGAAGCTCTTTGTCTAGTTTCAAAAGTACCAAATCCAATTAATTGAACTTTGTCGCCTTTTTCTAAAGTTTCTTCTACTGTTTCAATAAATGCTTTTAAAGCCGCTTCAGCATCTTTCTTTGTTAATTTACTTTTTTCTGCCATGCTAGTGATTAATTCTGATTTATTCACAATTACATCCTCCTTAAATAACCCGTTTTAATATTTTGGTAGTTAATTATTTCCTTAATATGTACTATAACTACATTATCTTATTATATAACCTCTTTTATTGATAGTCTATAGGTTTCTCTACTTTTATAACAAAAAAACCTTTTTTTTACAATAAGTTATGTATAGTATAGCAACAACTGTTTATATTATTCTTCATAAAATTTTAAAATCCTTTTTATTTTTTTATTTTTTCTTTTTCTTTTGCAATTTCCCATAATTTATCCATTTCTTCTAAGGTCATGTCATTTAGATTTTTATTATTTTTTAAAGCCATTTCTTCTATAAATGAAAATCTATTTATGAATTTATTTATAGTCATATTTAATGCTTCTTCTTCATTTACATTCAACTTTCTGGATAAATTAACACAAGAGAATAACAAATCTCCTACTTCTTTCTTTATTTTTTCCTCATTTTTGCTTTTATATACATCTAATAGTTCATTTAATTCTTCTATTACTTTTTTTGAAGTTTCTTCAATACTATCCCAATCAAATCCTACTTTTGCAGCCTTTTTCTGAACCTTATGAGCCTTTATTAAGGCCGGTAATGTTTTAGCAACAGCTTTCATTTCATCAGTAATAGTTTCATATTTCTTTTCCTGTTTCTTTAGCTCATCCCAGCTCTTTAAAACATCCCTTGTATTATTAATTTCTTTTTCTCCGAAAACATGAGGATGTCTATAAACCATTTTAGCTATTATTCTATTAACTACATCTGTAATATTGAAATTTCCCTTTTCATTTTCAATGCAAGCATGGAATACTACGTGAAATAATACATCCCCGAGCTCTTCAATCATTCCATCTATGCTATTCTGCTCTATAGCCTCAATAAGCTCATAAGTTTCTTCAATAAGCTCATTTTTAATACTTTGGTGAGTCTGCTCCTTATCCCAAGGGCACCCATTTTCTCCTCTTAAAGTTTTTACTAAATCAACTAAATCATAGAAATCCTTCTTATTATTTTTATCCTTTGGCACATATATAAAAGTCATATTATCCAGGTCTTCCTGCTTATCTAATTCATATATAGGAATTTTCCTTATCAGTTCAGCTTGCTTTACCCCTGGATTTTTTATTAAATATATTTCTGTTTGTTTATTATAACTATCTAAAAGTTTTTCTTTTAACTTAACTGCTAATGCTTTACTATAAACTTGTGTAATTATAGTGGCTACTCTTTTATCTAAAACTTGATTATTAATGTCTGAGACATCTATAACCATTAGTCCTTCAATAGGGTCTATTTTTAAAGTTTCTATAAGAGTATCAATAAAACTTACTGCAGGAATAACCTTATAATCTATTTTCTTTTCCTTGCATATTTTTATTAAAATAGCTACTGTTTTTTCTGCCGTAAGTGGATTTCCTGGTACCCCATATACAATGTCCTTAGTCTTTTTATGAGCTTTTAATATGTCATCAACAATTTTCTCATTAATATCATCAAAAGATTCACTGTTCTCATAATATTCATCAAAAGTTTTATAATTTTTTATCTTTTCTTTCAAGAAATCTACAATAGGATGATTTTTTGTTCTTAAATATATATTTTCTCCTTTTTCCAGTAGCTTAGCAGCTCCAATTGTTAAAGCCTCAGGAGAACCAGGCCCCAAACCTATTATCTTTATCATTAGGTCATCTCCTTACTAATTAATTTCTTACTACCCTGCTTTTTATATCTTCAACGGTAAATATCCTCAATATTAGTATTAGTATCATATATATAATAATACCTATAAATATAGAGCCTAAGCAAGATAAATTACTGCTATTAGTTTTATTTAATAAAGTAATATAACTTATTATTACTCCTATAATCATAAAAAGAGATGCCATAAAAGGTTTTATAAAAGTATTTCTTAAATTAAAATTAACCTTAATTTTAATCTTTAAAGAAATCATATTTAAGATTGTTGCTACTAAATAAGCAGATATACTAGCAATAACAGCTCCATATATATTTATATTTGGCATAGGAACAAGGAAATAAGTTAATATAACTTTTACTATACAGCCTATAAATAAATTTATTACAGGTCTTATATAATGACCTACGGCCTGCATAATAGATGTCGTTGTTTGAGTTATTATTATGAATGGTACTGAAATGGATAAATATTTTAATATTAAGAACCCTTCTGATCTTCCAGGGAATATAACTTTCATTATCGGTTCCGAAAGAAAAAATAATCCAAAGGTACAAGGTAAAGCAATCAAAAAGGATAATTTAAAAGACATTTGTATTTTTTCCTCTAAAGCTCTTCTTTTTCTCATAATATAATTTTCAGCTATTATAGGTATTAAGGAAGTTCCCAAGGCCACTGATAAAGTCAGTGGAATATTTATTATAACACTTGCTTTTCCTGTTAATTGAGCATATAAAATTGTTGCTTCTTCAGAAGTTAATCCTGATAGTAAAAGCTTCTGAGGTACTAATATAGAATCAATTAAACTCATAATTGTTCCTACTGTAGCACCTATTGAAATAGGAAGAGCTACTCTTAGTATTTCATTTAATACCTTAGGATTAGTTTTAATTGGCCTATTCCACATTTTTTTCTTAACCCTTATATACTTTATATAAAGATATATAGAACCCATTAAACCGCCTGCTGTTGCCCCAAAAGCTGCTCCCCCTGCTGAGTATTCTATTCCCTTAGGAAGCAATAAATAAGCTAGTCCAACTCCTATTACTACTCTTCCTATTTGTTCTAAAACTTGAGAAATTCCTGAAGGCGTCATATTTTGAAGACCTTGAAAAAACCCCCTATAAATTGTCATAATAGAAATTATAAATGGTGCAAAAGAAATTCCTATTAATGAATAATAAGCCTTTGAATCCCACTGAACAAATTTAATAATAGGTTTAGCAAAGAAAAATAATATAAAAGAAGTTCCTATTCCAAGAAAAAGCATTAAAATTTTTGATTCTTTTAAAATTTCAAATACGCCTTTTATATCTCCTTTTGCATTTTTCTCTGATATCATTTTAGATATAGCTGCTGGTACGCCTGAGGCAATTGCTACAAAAAACATATATAGAGGATAAGACATTTGATAATATCCAACACCCTCATCCCCTATCAACATTATTAATGGCCATCTAAAAAATAAACCTAAGAATTTTGCAACAATACCTGCAATACCAAGAATTAAACTCGCTTTAAGCAATGATTGTTTTTTCATAAAATACCTCCAAACTTGAAATATTTGCTAATAAATTTCTATTGCTAGTTTAGAGGTATTATTACTTATTTTTTTAAGCTTAGTTTTATTAATTTTTATTGTTCCATTTGCTTGCCCAAGAAAGCTGCAGCTGTTTCTGCTAATTTAAGCTCAACTTCACCTAACTTTTCATTGTCTTGCTTGGCTAATATTATTACAGCCCCAATAGCATCGCCTTCAGCTATTATTGGTGCAATAACTTGACTAGTATATTTACCTTTTTCTTCATCATTATGTAAAGGTATAGTCTTAGCTTCATCTGTTATTATAACAGCCTTTCTTTCTTCCATTATTCTTTCAAGTTCGCTGCTAACCTTTCTTTCAATATAATCCTTTTTTGGTGCTCCGCTAACTGATATAAAAGCATCTTTATCTGCTATCAAAACACTATGACCTATTGACTGATGCAAACTTTCCGCATATTCCTTTGAAAAATCTGTTAATTCTCCAATAGGTGAATATTTCTTTAAAATAACTCCACCTTCTCTATCAGTAAAAATTTCTAACGGATCTCCTTCTCTAATTCTCAAAGTTCTTCTGATTTCTTTTGGTATTACAACTCTACCTAAATCATCTATACGTCTTACAATACCTGTTGCTTTCATATTATGAGATACCTCCTTACTTTAATAATAATTAGTTGCACTATTATTATTTGACTTCTTAGAAATTTTATACACATAAAGGCAAATTTATTCAATTAATGAATCCTAAGTAATAAATAAAAAAACTGCTAACAGATAGTTAGCAGTTTTTAAAACTAAAGGTATCTTAATTCTTTATTTAATTTTATCAATTTTCAATTAAATCTGAAGATCTACCTAAACTATATACTATACACTGATTAAAGTCTTGCTTCATAAGTTTTAACTTTATATTCTTCTTTCCATTCTTCCATTTTATTTGTATATAGCTCATTTTTCTTTTTATTTTCTAAAGTAGTCTTTATTTCTTCCTTTTTATCTTCAAGACTATCAACCTTAATATTTTCAGCCTTTATTATATGATATCCGTAAGTACTCTTTACAGGTTCAGATATTTCTCCTTCTTTAAGAGCTTTTACAGCAGTCATAAATTCAGTTACGTATTGTGTTGAATCATAAGTTACTGTACCAAGGCTTCCACCCTTTTCCTTAGTCCCAGTATCTTCTGAATTTTCCTTTGCTAATTCAGCAAAGTCTTCACCTTTTAAAGCTTTTTCCCTTAATTCTTTAGCTTTTGCTTCATCACTAACTAAAATATGAGATACTGTAGCACTTTTAAAAGAATTAGTGTTTTCATTGTAATAAGTTTTAATTTCTTCATCAGTTACAGTTATATCTTTAAACATATCTTCTGTAACTTTATCTGATATTAATTGCATTCTTATATTCTTTGTAAGGTTTTCTTTATATTCATCTAAAGTTAATCCTGCTTCTTCTAAAGCACTATTGAAACCTTCTTCTCCACCATAAGTTTCTTTCATGCTTTCAAGGTATTCATTTACCTCTGTGTTAATTTCTTCATCGGTTGGTAAAATATTCAACTCATTAGCTTTTATTTCTAATAATTTTTGCTCAACTAATAAATTTAAAGCTTGAGTTCTTAAATTTTTTATTGCTTCTGCAGCCTCAGTGTTAGATTCATAATCTTCACCATAGTATTGTTCTAAAACTGGGCCTGCTACTTCTTCCACTTCTCCTTTAGTTACTTTTAAATTTCCAACTTTAGCTACAACTGTGTTTGCTATAGCTTCTGGTGTTTTAGATATCATATTACATCCTACAGCTGAAAAAGCAAATATACTTAAAGCTCCTGCAGCTAAAATTTTATTAATCTTAATCAATGATTTTCCCTCATTTCTCGTTAAATTTAGTTCTTTTCGATTATACATAAAAAGTATATCAATTCTGTGTCAATTATTCAATTTATATAAAATATTTTACATATCTTTAAAATTTTTATTTGCCTTTGGTTAAATCTTCTAAAATTTTCTTATAGAAGCCTAAAATACTATCTTTTTTAAGTTCTAAGGTTTTAATTGAAAAATACGGTTTTTCTTCAAAGCTTAATAGCACTAAATCCTTGTAATTTTTTAGTAAATATTTATAAATTTCATTTAAGTTTTTAATATTATCTTTAAATATAAACTTTACTTCTTTTTCAGTTTCTTTTATTTCTTCAATAGAAAGAAGTTTAGCCTTGCTCTTTATATAAGCTATATCCATTAAATTATATACAGGCTCTGGAATATCTGAGTATCTATCTTCCAGCTCTTCTTTTATATCCATATAATCATCTAAACTTTCAATAGCTGCTATTTTCTTATAAATTTCTATTTTCTGCATTTCATCTTCTATATAAGTTCCTGGAATATAGGCACTTACCTTTAATTCAACTGATGTTTCAATTGGTTCTTCTTCTATTTCTCCCTTAATAAGCTTTATTGTATCTTCTAGCATTCTGCAATACAAATCATATCCTATAGCTGCCATATGACCATGCTGAGCTGATCCCATCATATTTCCAGCACCTCTTATTTCAAGATCCCTCATAGCAATTTTAAAACCTGAACCTAACTCAGTAAAATCTCTTAAGGCTTTTAATCTTTTTTCTGCAACTTCTGTTAATACCTTGTCTTTTGTATACATAAAGTAAGCATATGCTATTCTATTTGATCTACCAACTCTTCCTCTTAATTGATATAGTTGAGATAAACCTAATTTATCAGCATCATGAACTATCATAGTATTAACATTTGGTATATCTATTCCTGTCTCTATTATTGTAGTACAAACAAGAATATCATAATTTTGATTCATAAATTCCATCATTTCTTTTTCAAGCTGCTTTTCTGTCATTTTACCATGAATTATACCAACTCTACATTCTGGAACTAAATCAGCAATATACTTAGCCATATCATCTATAGTTTCAACTCTATTATAAACATAATAAACTTGGCCACCTCTATTAACTTCCCTTAAAATAGCATCTCTCACAAGCTGATCATTTTGTTCCACAACATATGTTTGAATAGGATACCTTTCTTCTGGTGGTGTTTCTATTACAGATATATCCCTAGCTCCTGTTAGAGACATATGTAAAGTTCTTGGAATAGGTGTTGCACTTAAAGTAAGCACATCTACATTCTTTTTAAGCTGTTTTATTTTCTCCTTTTGAGAAACTCCAAATCTTTGTTCCTCATCAATTATTAAAAGACCTAAATCTTTAAATACAACATCCTTAGAAACTAACCTATGGGTTCCTACAAGGATATCTACATTACCTTCCTTAACAGCCTTAAGAGTTGCCTTTTGTTCCTTAGTACTTCTAAACCTGCTTACCATATCAATCTTTACTGGGAAATCAGAAAATCTCTTTAACATATTTTTATAATGCTGTTCAGCTAAAATAGTGGTTGGAACTAAAAAAGCAACCTGTTTTCCATCCATAACTGCCTTAAAAGCCGCTCTAAAGGCAACTTCAGTCTTTCCATAACCAACATCTCCACAAAGAAGTCTATCCATAGGCTTATCAGATTCCATATCAGCCTTGATTTCTGCTAATGAAGTTAATTGGTCTGGGGTTTCTTCATATGGGAACTCATCTTCAAACTGCTTTTGCCATTCTGTGTCTTTGCTAAACTTATATCCCTTAATAGTCGATCTTGCTGCATATAACTTAACCAAGTCTTGAGCTATTTCATTTATAGAATTCTTAACCTTTGTTTTAGCTTTAGTCCATTCAGTTCCTCCTAGTTTATTTACCTTAGGTGTTTTACCTTCAGCTCCTATAAACTTCTGAACTAAGTCCATTTGATCTACAGGGACATAAAGCTTATCTCCCTTATCATAAACAATGTCTAAATAATCTCTTTTATGACCATCAACCTCTATTTGCTTTATCCCTTTATATACCCCAATACCATGATTTACATGTACTACATAATCCCCAGGCTTAAGGTCAGTAAAGCTCTTTATCTTGGCTATACCTTTTTGTTTATTTACCCTTCTTGAAAGCTTTCTTTTTGCTTCACCAAAAACATCCTTATCAGAAATTATGCATAATTTTAAATCTGGATATTCAAAACCTTTTAATAAATTTCCAAAAGTAATAACTACTTCTCCGAATTGCATTTCTTTAATATCTTCTTTATAAGAACTTTCTATTTCTCTTTCTCTTAAGGTTTTTACTAATCTTTCTCCCCTTGCCCTGGTTCCCGATAGTATTAAAGTTTTATATCCATTTTTCTTCTTTTCCTTTATATCCTCTATTAAATAATCTAACTGTCCTTGATAACTGCTTAAGGTTGTTTGATTTATAGAATATTTATCTATAGGTCTTAAAATCTTATTATTAGCTTCAAAAACATCTAATGTAACTACTTCTTCCTTTTCAAGTTTTGTTATTAATTCTCCTTTATCAATCAGCAATTTATTTTGTGAAGGTAATATACCTCCCCTTAACAAAAAGGCTTCATAGTTTTCTTTAAATTCAAAGTATATACTGTCTATTTTTCCTTCAGTCTTTTTAACATCATCTACAATGAATAAATAATTTTCCACATAGTTAAAAAAGCTATCCGGCTTATTATAGAAATAAGGCAAATAACTGTCTATTGTTTCAAAAGTTAGGCTTTCATTTAAAGATTCTATATTAGACCTTACTATACTTTCTAATTTTATAAATTTTTCATCCTTTGAACCTAATCTTTCTCTTAGCTCATCCAATTCATCTAATATATTTCTTCTCCCTAAGCTTACTGCTTCTTCCGTTAATATGATTTCTTTTGCTGGAAAGATTTCTAGTTCATTTACTTTTTCTATGCTTCTTTGAGATTCTGTGTTAAAGATTCTTATTGAATCTATCGTATCTCCAAAAAGCTCAATTCTATAAGGATAAGTTGATATTGGAGGATATACATCCATTATCCCCCCTCGCAAGGAAAATTGACCTTTTCTTTCTACAGCTTCAACTCTTTCATAACCGCTTTCTAATAATTTTTTAGAAAGTTCCTTAAAATCTACTTCATCATCTACCTTTAATTTAAAATTATATTTTAAAAATAAGTCCTTAGGTACATAACAAGAACTTAAAGCATCAATTGAAGTTACTATTATCTTCTTATTATCATTTAAAAGTTCCCTCAAAACTTTTAATCTTGCCCATCTTAAATCTCCAGAAATAGCATCTACATTATAAAATACTACTTCTTTAGCAGGAAAATAATATACATCATTTGTATAGAATACTAAATCCTCATATATGTTCTTTGCTTCCATATCACTATTTGTAAATATTATTAAAGAAGAATCTATATTTTCATAAATCCCATAGATAATATAACTTTTACCAGATTCAGAAACTCCATTAATATTTACAGGATATCTTTTTCCCTTTATACTCTCTAATATTTTATTAAAACTATTATGCCTATTTAAGGGCTCTAATACCCCCTTTAATCTCATATCTACACCGTCCTTAATTACTAATTACTCTATATTTGATGCCTTAAACCCATTTAATTTATTCATTGCTTCTTTTGTGCCATCTTTAATAATAGTTTCTACTCCAATAGAAGCTGCTTCTATAACTTCTTTAAGAATTTCCATTTCTTCTTTATTAAATTTTCCTAAAACATGGGAAACTAACTCTCCCTTAGGTTGTCCTACCCCTATTTTAATTCTTGGAAATACATCACTAGCTAGATTGCCTATTATGCTCTTTATTCCATTATGTCCACCAGCACTTCCTTTTTCTCTTATTCTTAATCTTCCAACTTCTAAGCTAATATCATCATAGATTATTATTAACTCTTCATTTTTTAGCTTATAAAAGTTCATGGCTTCAACTATGCTTTCACCACTTAAATTCATATAAGTAGAAGGTTTTAATAAAATTACCTTTGTATTATTTATTAGCCCTTCCCCACATATACCTTTAAATTTTTTCCTATTTATGTCTATATTATACTTATCCGCAATATAATCCACGGTTTCAAATCCAATATTATGTCTAGTATTATCATATTCCTTTCCCGGATTTCCTAATCCTACTATTAAGAACATTATTTTTCCTCCTTAGATTAATAACATAGTTATTATTATACTATTTTTTTACAATAATAAAAGTATTTAAAATAAAATTGCAACTTAACAATAAAGCTGCAATTTTAAAAATTAGTTATTTATTCTTATTTCTATTTCTCTTATTTCTCCATATTTTAGCACATCGCATTTAATAATTTTTTTATCTTTATTTTTATTTAATACTCTATATAAATCACTAATATTCTTTATTTCTGTGTTTTCTATTGAAGTTATTATATCTGTAGGTCTTAAGCCTGATTTATAAGCATTGCTATTTTGATCTATTCTTTCTACATAAAATCCTGATATATTAGAATTATTTTCATTATTAACAAATCCACCATCTATTATTCCTAACATATCTTTAATTTCATTTACTGAATTAATTATTTTCTTAACTACATCTAGGCCTAAACCATAATATAAGCCATCTCGATTTATTTCTTTAGTAATTTTATAACTAGCAATACCAATAAGTTCTCCCTTATTATTAACTATTGCTCCACTAGAATTAATTTCATTTATATTTGTATTAAGCTCTAAAAGAGGAATTATATTGTTTTTTATTGTTAAACTTCTATTTGTAGAAGTTACTATTCCAGGAATTATACTATCTATATAGTCGTCTCCAACAGCATTGCTAATTAATGCAATTCTTTTCCCTGTTAAATTTTCTTCAAAATTTGAAAAATTTATCGGAGTTAATTCTTCATCAAAATTAACCTGTATTATAGCTATATCCAAATCTTCATTTCCAATAATTATTTTACCAACAACAGGTTCAGAATTATTAATAGGTAACTTTACATATATATTGTCAACATTTTTTATATTTGAATAGCTGGTTAATATCTTGCCATATTTATCAATTATTATACCTGTAGAATTATTTTTAAAGTAAGTTCCCTTTTTTAAATTCTCTTCTTTTTCCCCTATGGTAACTAAGGAATTACTAACCTTGTTAATTATTTCTGAATAGCCAAATATCATATCTTCTCCTTGGACTTTCTGCTCAATCAACTTCATAACTTCATTATATTTGTACTTCATTGAAATTCCAGTAAGTATGACAGTTGATATGCCAATTACAGAAATAAATAAACAAAACTTAGTAAATATATTAATAATTCTCCTTATTCTTCTTATTCTAAACTGTATTGAAGGTAATTCTTCATATGTACAATAATCTTCATCCTTTATTTCCTTATTAATATCGTCTCTCAAAATGCTACCCTCCAACACTATTTACTGATCATTTTGTCTTGCCAAGGTAAAAGTAAATTTAACCCCTTTATCCTCGACATTTTCTACAGATATATCTTGATTATGCTGTGATAATATTAATCTAACAATAGGAAGTCCCAAACCTGTGCTTATTTTATTAGTTCTTGACTTATCATTTTTATAGAATCTTTCCCATATTTTATTTAAATTTTCCTTCTCTATAATAGGACCAGTATTAAATACACTAACATAAACTAAGTTTCCTTTTGGATAAGTTTCTATTTTTATTTTTCCATCATTATCTCCATATTTTATAGCATTTTCAAGAAGATTTGTAACAACTTGAATTATTCTATCTCTGTCAGCTATACAATATTCATGACTATTGCTAAATAGGACTTCAACATTCATATTTTTTTCTTTTATTTTTCTTTCCAAATTTAAAATACACAGTGTAATAATTTCATTAATATCTATACAAACAATATTTAAATTAAATTTACCAGATTCTAAAGAAGATATATCTAGAAGGTCATTTACCAATCTTGATAATCTTTGGATTTCATCATTAACAATATTTAAATAGTAGTTTTCTTTATCTTTAGGAATAACTCCATCTATTATTCCTGTTATAAATCCCTTTATGGATGTTATTGGGGACCTAAGTTCATGGGATACATTTGATATAAAATCCCTTCTTACAATATCAGCCCTTTCTATAGATTCTGCCATAGTATTAAACGATTCTGCAAGTTCTCCTATTTCATCCTTAGAATCTATATATATTCTTTTTTGTACTTCACCCTTTGAAATTTTTTGAGCAGCATTATTAATTTTCTTTATTGGAGTTTTAATAGTCTTTTTAGCAATATAAAAACTTACCGAGCTTATCAAAATAAAGGCTATAGCTAATAAAATCCAAATTATATAATATAAATTTTTTATATAAGTTAACGGCTTATTATTTTCTATTACATATATATAGCCAAGTAAATCTTGTTTATTAACTAGTGCTTTTATATATGACTTTTTCTTTTCTTTATTTTTATCTATAAATTCACTTTCTACTATTTCTTCTGAAGTTAATTCTTTTAAATCAATATCTTCTAATTCTAGCTTATTATATTTTAAATAACTGAACTCATCATTAGATACAGCATATACATAACCTTGCCTATCAAGTATTATTGGATCCATATTTAAGGATATTCTTAATACTTCCATAGAATTTTTTAATTTATTATAGGCAAAATCACTATTCTCATCAAATATTTCAGCAATATAGCTTTCCATTAACTCTATATGCTTATTTAATAGTTCTTTTTTTTGATTAGAATAACATATACTAAACCAAGTTGAAATAATAGCCCCAATTATCATTAGTATTATTAAGGTAATAGAAGAAAATGCAATTAAGAATCTATTTATTACACTTTTTTTCTTCATTACTTCACCTCAAATTTATAACCTACTCCCCATACTGTTTCTATTTGCCAGTTTATTCCACCTTTTATTTTTTCTCTTAATCTCTTTATATGAACATCAACAGTCCTTGAATCTCCTGGATAATCATAACCCCAAACTTCACACAGTAACTGATCTCTTGTAAACACCTTATTTTTATTTTTTGCTAAATAATGAAGTAATTCAAATTCCTTTGGAGGCATTTTAACTTCTTCCCCCTTATATATAACGGTATATGATTTGATATCTATAGTTAGATCATCAAAACTTAATACTTCTGGATCCTTTTCTGTAAAATTGTATCTTCTCATTACGGCCTTAACTCTAGCTAATAATTCTTTAGGCTCAAAAGGCTTAACAATATAATCATCTGCTCCAAGTTCTAAGGCTAAAACTTTATCGAAAGTATCTCCTTTAGCTGTAAGCATGATTACAGGAACTTGGCTATTTTTCCTTATCGTCTTTAATACTTCTATACCATCAATTCCAGGAAGCATAATATCTAATAAAACTAAATCTGGATTTATAGCTCCAAAAATATCTAAAGCTTCTTTTCCATTATAACACTTCCTAGTTTCATAACCCGCATTCAGCATATATATATCTATTACTTCGCAAATATTTTTATCATCATCAACTATTAATACCTTACCTAATTTATTATCCAAAAAAATCAACTCCTTTGTCTATTATTATAACCTTTTCTAAAGAATTATTGGAGCATTTAACAAAAAGTTAATTATATTAATGAGGAGTTAATAGTTTGGAATGTGGAGTTGAGAAGGAATATAAAAAATCCTTCGCTTAAAGCGAAGGATTTTTTATAAGTTCCTCATAATTCAACTCTCTGAATTATTTCCAAAATTGTCAATTCTCCATTGTTAATTGACTATATGTACTAATCAAATAATTTACTTATTGGTTCATCATTGTATATTCTCTTTATTGCTTCAGCAAATAAAGGAGCTACTGATAATGATTTGAACTTAAACACATCTTTATCTTCTGGTAATTTAATTGTATTTAGCATAACTAATTCTTCTATTGCTGAGTTATTTATTCTCTCAAAAGCTGGACCTGATAAAACTCCATGAGTACAGCAAGCATAAACATTTTTTGCTCCTAAATCTTTTAAAGCATTGGCAGCATTAGCAATTGTTCCAGCAGTATCAATCATGTCATCTATTAATATGCACTTCTTACCTTTTACATCACCTATAATATTCATTATTTCAGATACATTAGCTCTTGGTCTTCTCTTATCTATAATAGCTATTGGCGCATGTAATTTATCAGCAAAATTTCTCGCTCTTGTAACGCTTCCTAAATCTGGTGATACAACTACCACATCTTCATCATCAGCAAATCCTTTTTCTATAAAGTAATTTGCTAAAATTGGAGCTCCTAATAGATGATCAACAGGTATATTAAAATATCCTTGTATTTGAGCTGCATGTAAATCCATTGTTAAAACTCTATCTGCTCCTGCAGCAGTTAATAAGTCTGCTACTAATTTAGCTGTTATTGGATCTCTAGATTTTGCCTTTCTATCTTGTCTTGCATAACCATAGTATGGCATAACAACATTAATTCTTCCTGCTGATGCTCTCTTAAAGGCATCTATCATAATTAAAAGTTCCATTAGGTTATTATTAACTGGTGAACTTGTAGATTGAACCACGAATACGTCTGTTCCTCTAACTGATTCTAATATATCTACTGATATTTCACCATCACTGAAGGTTGATACCTTTGATTTACCTAAAGGTAATTGCAGAATATCTGCAATTTCCTTTGCTAATTCTGGATGAGAGTTTCCAGTAAAGATTTTAATATTTTTTCCTTGGGTTATCATTTTGGGGAGACCTCCTTAAAATTTAAGCAATTAATTTGCATTTATTTTAAAATACTATTTTTTATCTAAGCCTTTTTTAGCTACCCAGCCTGGAATATTTACTTGTCTAGCTCTTGCAACTGCAAGCTCACCTTCATTTACATCATTAGTTATAGTTGAGCCAGCTGCAATATAAGTATTATCAGCAATTTTAACTGGTGAAACTAAATTAGTATTACAACCTATAAAACTATTATTTCCTATTTCTGTTTTATGCTTAACCTTTCCGTCATAATTTACTACTACAGTTCCACATCCAAAGTTGCAGTTTTCTCCTACAGAAGCATCACCTATATAAGTTAAATGAGACACCTTTGTATTATTCCCAATATTAGATTTTTTAATTTCTACAAAATCGCCAATTCTTGCATTATTTCCAATTTTAGTTTCTGGTCTTATATAAGCAAATGGACCTACTGTTGTCCCCTTTCCGATTTTACTATCTAAAATAACGGAAGCTTGTATTTCAACAAAATCATCTATCTCACTATTTGAAATTCTTGAATTTGGATATATCGTTACACCTTTACCTATCTTTGTGTTTCCTTCTAATACATTATTAGGATATATAACAGTATCCCTATCTATTTCAACATCAATTCCAATATATGTTGATTTAGGATCTATTAAAGTTACACCATTATTCATATGCATTAGATTTATTCTATTTCTAAGTATTTCTTCTGCTTCAGCAAGCTGCACTCTTGAATTTACACCTATTGTTTCTTCATAATCTATAACAATAGCTCCTACTTTTTTGCCTTCGTTTTTAAGAATTCCAATAACATCAGTTAAATAATATTCGCCTTGATTATTATCATTTGATAATTTATCTAAGGACGCTACTAAGCTCTCTATGTCAAAGCAATAAATTGCTGCATTCATTTCTCTAATTTTTAATTCTTCTGGCGAACAATCCTTATGTTCAACTATTTTTAATACTTCATCTCCATCTCTAACTATTCTTCCATATCCTGTTGGATCTTCAACTATTGAGGTTAACAAAGTAGCTGCATTCCCCTTTTCTAAATGTTCATTAAATAACTTTTCAACTGTTTCTGCCTTAATTAATGGAGCATCACCTGCAAAAACACCAACTACACCTTTTTTTCCTTTTAAAAATTCAATAGCACATTTTACAGCATGACCTGTTCCTAATTGTTCTTCCTGTAAAGAATATGTGACATTTTTAATAGAGGTTCTTTCTTTAACTAATTCTGCTCCCTTTCCTACTATTACATTAACATCATCTATTCCAGCTTTTCTCATTGTGTCTATAACATGGTTAACCATTTCTTTTCCGCATACTTTGTGTAATACCTTAGGAATGTCAGATTTAATTCTTGTTCCCTGGCCTGCCGCTAAGATAATAGCGCATTTATACATAAAAAACACCTCACTATAGAACATTAAGTACAAATTCCTATCATTTGAAAAGAATGTTCGTAATCACTCATTCTATTATATTGCATTAGAATATGCTTTTCAACCTTATTTGCCTCATAAATTTTTAATCTAAACAAAAAAATAAAGGGTCTTCCCCTTTATTTTTCAAAAACATAAATTTACTCTATTACAGTTGCACTTTCTTCTGCTATAGCTTTTTCATATGCTTCTAATATTGCTGTTTGTACTCTTTCCCTAGCACTTGTATTAATAGGATGTGCTATATCTTTAAACTCTCCCTCTGGAGTTTTTCTGCTAGGCATAGCTATAAACAAACCATTTTGTCCTTCGATTACTTTAATGTCATGAACCACAAATTCATTGTCAAATGTAACAGAAACTATAGCTTTCATTTTTCCTTCTGCAGCTATCTTTCTTATTCTCACATCAGTTATTGTCATTATATTACACCTCCGTTAGATGTTATACTTTAAGGAATTCTATAAAAATTTAGTAAATCCTCTTTTTATTTAGAATTTTTTTAAAATTTTAAAAATTTCTTTTATGAATTAAAATAATCTTCGTCAAATATCTTAGAAGGAGTTATTTCTAATTCTTTATCTTTTTCTAAATTGTTTAAATCAATAATAGATATGTAGTCAGAAATAAGTTTATTCTTAACACCTATATTATCTATTAAAACTCCAATTCCTACTAACTCACTATCAAATTCATTTAATAAATCTATTATTCCCTTTGCAGTTCCTCCTCCTCTTAAGAAGTCATCAATAAATATACACTTGCTATTAGGTTTCATTAATTTCTTCGATAAAGACATCTGCTGTATTCTTCCACTTGTTCCTGAAAGATAATTAATACTAATAGTTGATCCTTCAGTAACCTTACCCTCTTTTCTTATTATTACTAGAGGAATACCTAAGTTTTTTGACACTTCATAAGCTAAAGGAATCCCCTTTGTTTCAACAGTTACAATAGAATCTATTTCTTTATTGCTAAATATAGTTGATAATATAAGACCAGCCTTACTAACTATCGTTGGATCATACATTAAATCTGTAACATAAATAAAATTACCAGGAATTATTCTGCTTTCATCCTTTAATAATTCACATAAACCTTCTGCAAATTCCCTTGCTTCTTCCTTGCTTATACTTGGAATATATTTAATTCCACCTGCTGCTCCAGCTATTGTTTCTATTTTTCCCATATTTAACTTTGAAAAAACTTCTCTAACTATTACTATATCTTCACTTATAGTTGATTTTGCTGCATTTAATAAACCTGAAAACCTATTCAATCCAATTATCTTATTTGGCTTTTCTGTCAATAATTTTGTAATAGCAACAACCCTATTATTTCTTGTTAATTTTTCCAAAATATATCACCCTCAATTATTTTTTCCGAATTATTATTATATTTTTTATCCTAATATTCATATTTTATTCCATATTTAATATATTATCAACATTTTTAGGCCCTTAAATTCATAATATTTATTTTATTTGAATTTTTTCTAAAAAATTTATCTTCTTTTTTATGTGTTCATTTAGCTAAATTTGTATATAATTATAAGGTGAACCTTATTTTTAGTAATAATTAAGAATTTATAAGGAGTTGATATTTTGTCTTTTAATTTAGATATAGATAGAAATAAAAAAGTTCACTTTATTGGAATTGGTGGAATAAGCATGAGCGGCCTTGCTGCCCTTTTGTTAAAAAAAGGTTTTAAAGTTTCTGGTTCTGATGCCAAAGAATCAAAAATTACTGATAAATTAAAAGCTAATGGGGCAGAAGTATACATAGGACATAAAAGAAATAACCTAAAAGATGTTGATTTAATAGTCTATACAGCTGCTATTCCATCAGATAATCCTGAAATTATAGAAGCTAAAGAAAAAAACATTGAACTTATGGATAGAGCTGAATTTTTAGGCTATATTATGAAAGGTCATAAATTTAATGTTGCTGTTTCTGGAACTCATGGAAAAACTACATGTACCTCTATGTTATCTCATGTGACTTTAAAAGCAAATTTGGACCCAACAATCTTGGTTGGTGGAGAACTTGATATTATAGGTGGTAACTTTAGAATAGGAGATAGCGAATACTTCATAACTGAAGCTTGTGAATATAAAGAATCCTTCTTAAAATTCTTCCCTTCTATTGGAATAATTTTAAATATAGATGCTGATCATTTAGATTATTATAAAGATTTAAATCATATAAAAGAGGCCTTTTCTAAATTTGTTAATCTTATTCCAAAAGATGGTCATTTAGTTGCTTATGCTGAAGATGATAATGTAAAAGATGTAATAAAAAAAGCTGATTGTAATGTTATAACTTATGGAATAAATGAAGGTGATGTAAGAGCTAAAAACATATCTTTCAACAATAAGGGTCAAGCAAGTTTTACAGTTTCTAAAGATAATAAAGATTTATTTGAAGTAACATTACAGACAACAGGAAAACACAATATTTTAAACGCTCTAGCTACTATATGTGTTTCATTAATATTTGAAATTCCTGCTGAAGCTATAGCAAAAGGTTTAGCTGAATGTAAGGGAGCTCATAAGAGATTTGAATATAAGGGTGAGTTTAATGGAGCAACTATTATTGACGATTACGCCCATCATCCTGTTGAAATTAAGGCTACATTAGAAACTGCAAAACTACTTCCTAGCAATAAAATTTATGCTGTTTTTCAACCTCATACTTATACAAGAACAAAAACTTTATTTGATGAATTTACAAAATGCTTTGCAAATGTAGATGAACTAATCCTTATGGATATATATGCTGCTAGGGAAAAAAATACAGGTCTAGTAAGCTCTGAAGAACTTGGAGATTCAATAAGAAAAACCGGAGTAAACTGCATAAATGTTCATAGTCATAAAGAAGCTGCTGAATACCTTATGAAAAAAGTATCTAATAATGACCTAATATTAACAATTGGTGCTGGTGATGTTGTTAAGGTTGCTGACTTAATATTAAATAACTAATAAATATCATAAACGTTTATTTTTACTAAACTTTAAGATATAATTTATATGAATGAATTTATTTAAAAATAATATATAATGTACAATATAGAATGAGGAAAAATGTAAATTCTATATTGTACATTAAATATCTAGAGAGGTGATTATATGGATTTAACAAGTAAGATTAAAACCGCTGCAGATTTTATATTAGAGAAATCTAAATATAAACCTGAGATTGGACTTATATTAGGCTCTGGATTAGGCTCCCTTGCAGACTCAATTGAAAACCCTGAATTCTACGATTATAAAGACCTACCTCACTTCCCTGTTTCTACAGTTGAAGGCCATGCAGGAAGACTTGTTATTGGTATGTTAAATGGTAAATGTGTTGTCGCAATGCAAGGAAGGTTCCACTACTATGAAGGTTACCATTTTAATGAAGTTACCTTCCCTGTTAGAGTTATGAAATTAATTGGAGTAGAAACACTTATTGTAACTAATGCTTGTGGTGCTGTTAACGAAAGCTTTAAGCCTGGAGATTTAATGATAATAACTGACCAAATTAACTTCTCAGGAGACAATCCTTTAATAGGAAGGAACTTAAATGAATTTGGACCTAGATTCCCTGATTTATCTAATGCTTATACAAAAGAATTAATTAAAAAGACAAAAGAAATCGCTAACAATTTAAATATTGATATTAAAACTGGAGTCTATATGATGTTTAGTGGTCCAACATATGAAACACCTGCTGAAGTAAGAATGGCTAGAATTCTTGGTGCTGACGCCGTTGGTATGTCAACGGTTCCAGAAGTAATAGTTGCTGCTCATTCTGGAATGAAAGTTTTAGGAATTTCATGCCTAACTAATATGGCTGCCGGAATCCTAGATCAACCATTAAGTCATGATGAAGTTGTTGAAACTTCTGCAAAGGTTAAAGAAACTTTCACTAAACTTATAAATAAAGTTATTGAAGAAATTTAATTCAATATGTAAAAGGAATTCGTAATGATTATTACGAATTCTTTTTTACTTTAATATATAATTAAATCTTATAAGCATCACTAAAATAAGAAAGAAATCTCAAACAGTCATTTTCATGAGTAATTTTTAATATTTCAAAAAAATCTCTTAAATTATATTTTGAGACATCTTCCTTTTTCATAGAAATTAATATAATCAATTCTACTTCTTCCTCTCCCCATATTATAGGATTTTCCAAAGTCATAAAACTTATAGAAGACATTAATATATTATTTGGATCACCATGAGGAAGGGCAACACCATTACCTATGCTGGTAGATGAAACTAACTCACGTTCCAAAACTGTTTTACAATAAGAAGAATTAATATATCCCCTTTCTAACAACTTTAATGCCATAAAATTAATAACTTCTTCTTTATTTTTTAATTTCTGTTTTATTTTGAATTGCAGCATAATCTTCTTGAATCTGATTTCTTATATATTCTTCTATTACTTTTTTATTACACCCAACAGTATCAACATAATATCCCTTACACCAAAACTGCCTATTTCCATATCTATATTTTAAATTTGCATGTCTATCAAAAATCATTAATGAGCTTTTTCCTTTTAAGTATCCCATAAATTGAGCTACGCTTAATTTCGGTGGAATACTCACAAGCATATGTATATGATCTTTACAAGCGTTAGCTTCTATTATTTCCACTCCCTTATACTCACATAATTTTCTAAGTATTACTCCTATATCAGCTTTTATCTTTCCATAAATTATCTGTCTTATATATTTAGGTGCAAACACTATATGATATTTACAATTCCATTTACTATGCTCTAAACTACTATTATCCATTATGGATATACCTCCTTTATATTTAATTCTAGTCGGCAAACCTAGTACTATTTTATAATGGAGGTATTATTTTTCTACTCATAGCTAAAAGCCTTTTAGAGGGGCTGTCGCATTAGCGGGTGAAAAAAACGCTAGCGACAGCTCCTATTTTTCAATAAAAAGAGAAGATTCGAATC
>ENA-OWOZ01000646-OWOZ01000646.1-bioreactor-metagenome-genome-assembly--contig:-NODE-646-length-40857-cov-3.707700_pt1 | contig 40857 bp, 29 predicted proteins | sample MGYA00238140_ERZ651804 | MGnify/ENA primary metagenome ERZ651804 (study PRJEB26910, sample SAMN07631232) | bioreactor metagenome | isolation source: Switchgrass digestor | place: USA: Dartmouth...
TTACAAAAAGGGGTAAGTTCCTGAGCAAAGAACTTATCCCTTTTATCATTTGCTTCCATAAGCTATATGAATTATTAGTCTTGTTTTTTTATCTTTTGATCTAAGCAAACTACTGCGCTTTCTAAGCGATGGTTTTGTATTTTGGTCACTTTAATAATAAGTCCATATTCCTCCAAATGAGGCGTACTGCCATCTTCAGGAATAGTACCTAATAAGCCAAATATAAGCCCCCCGAAGGTATCATAGCTGTCTTCCGGCAAAACTATGCCTAACTGTTGGGAGACTAATCCTAACGGAGTTGTACCTGCTATCTTCCAGGTCTGGGAGTCGATCCTCTCTATCATAGGAGGTTCTGCAGGGATGGTTGCATCATCTTCCAGATCTCCCACTATCTCCTCTAGCAAGTCGTTCATGGTGACAATACCGCTCATCCCACCATAATCGTCCAAGACAATGGCGAAATGAGTATGTGTATTTTTCATATTACGGAATAATATGTCTGCTCGTACTGTCTCAGGGACAAAATAAGCAGGTTTTATAGATTGTTTTAAAACTATATCCCGGCTCCTTTCTTTCAAACGAAAATAATCTTTTATTTTTAATATACCAATTACATTATCAGTATTTTCTTCACAAACTGGATAAACTGAGTATTTGCTTTCTAATATGGTCTGTTCCCATTGCTGGTCATTTTCATCTATCCAGAGAACAGATACATTAGTTCTATGGGTCATGATATCTTTAGCTGTCTTGTCATTAAATTCAAAGATATTTTGTATCATATCCTTTTCATTATGACTAATAGCTCCCCTTTCGCTTCCAGCATCAACCAGCATACGAATCTCTTCTTCCGTTATTACATCATCATCTGCCATGGGATCAATCCTCATTAGACGCAGCAGGAAGTCAGTAGATATAGATAGTAACCATACTAACGGGCTGAACACTCGAGATATATAGTATATCAGCCCTGATATAGACAAAGCTAATTCCTCCGTCTTTCTCATGGCAACACGCTTGGGAACCAATTCGCCCAACACCAGAGTAAAGTAGGATAATATTAGAGTAATAAGTATAACAGATATTGTATTAAGTGTAGAAACGGGAATGGTCATTCCCGTATTTACTAACCATTTGACTAATAAGTCGGAAAAATTATCTGCCGCAAAAGCACTAGCCAAAAATCCTGCTAGAGTAATACCGACCTGTATAGTAGAAAGAAAACGCCCTGGTTGTTTAGTCAGTTCTACTAACCGTATAGCGCGTTTATCTCCTGCGCCAGCAAGCCTAGCCATCTTATTATCGTTCATAGAAATAACAGCTATTTCAGCACATGCAAATATAGCATTAATGGCTATTAAAACAAACTGTATCAGCAGTGGCCAAAATAAAGGCAAAATGCAACAACCCCTTAAATTTTTGGGAATATTACTCTTCCGATACGATAATAATAAGATTTATTTGTTTTACACTTGCTTTGCGTCAATAATAGTATCTCCAAAAATATAATTATTGAAAGGACTAATGCATAGTATAGAGCATTCTATTTATGAAAAATATGTGAACATACTCTGTCAGCTTTGAAAAAATTTTGTATAGTATACCAATTTGTTATACTTCTTACTTTCTTCACTATAATAATGTTAAAATATTAATAAACCTCCCCTAAAGAATTACTCGTTGACTATAATTAGTTTCTCAATTAGCCTAATTGTAAGTATATCGAATAATTGTTGATCTATGGTTGGAGGGGTATAAATGGTCAATGCATTGCGTATGGGCTTAGACGTTGGATCAACTACAGTAAAATTAGTTATAATGGATGACCACGGTTCAATAATGTATAAAGACTATAGGAGACACTACGCCGAAACCCGGAAATGCACCAGAGAATTACTAATAGATGCTCTGAACAAGGTTGGAAATCATCCGCTCACAGTAATGGTTAGTGGTTCAGCAGGACTTGCCATTTCTGACTGGCTGGGGATTGATCATGTTCAAGAAGTAATCGCCTGCAACCAGACCATTGAGCATTATATTCCCCAGACTGATGTGGCTATTGAATTAGGAGGAGAAGATGCCAAGATAACTTTTTTTCGGGGCGGTCTAGATCAACGAATGAATGGGATCTGTGCTGGGGGAACAGGTGCCTTTATTGACCAGATGGCAACCTTACTAGGTACAGACCCGACTGGTTTAAATGAACTAGCCAAGCATTATAAAACCATTTACCCTGTTGCCGCACGTTGCGGCGTTTTTGCCAAAACTGATATACAGGTGCTCCTTAATGAGGGAGCTCGTAAAGAAGATATTGCCGCATCGGTTTTTCAAGCAGTAGTTAATCAGACTATTAGTGGTCTAGCTTGTGGAAAACCGATTAAAGGTAATGTTGCTTTTTTAGGCGGCCCGCTTCATTTCTTATCTGAACTTCGGAAAAGATTTAAAGAGACTTTGCAATTAAATGATAGCCAGGCGCTATTTCCGAAATATGGTCAATTTTTTGTAGCCATGGGAGCTGCTTTAGCTTCCAGCCAAAATAAGCGGACCAGTTTAATAGAGTTAATCATGCGTCTGGAGAATTCAAATATATCAAGCTACGAAATCTCCCGCTTGCAGCCTCTTTTTAAGGATACAGCTGAAATTGAAGAGTTTCGTAAACGCCATAATAAACATAAAGTTAAAACTAAAGCATTGGCTTCTTATTCTGGAGAATGCTATTTAGGAATAGATGCTGGATCAACCACTACAAAAGCTGTCTTAATTGATAATAATGGTGAACTCTTATACTCTTATTATTGTAATAACACTGGTAGCCCATTGAATACTGCTATATATATATTAAAAGATATATATGCCCAATTACCTCCTACCGCTTATATTGCTAACTCGGCCGTAACTGGTTATGGGGAAGGACTACTAAAAGCAGCTCTCCATATCGATGAGGGAGAAGTCGAAACAATAGCTCATTTTACAGCAGCACAGTTTTTTAATCCTGATGTAGATTTGATCCTGGATATTGGTGGACAAGATATGAAGTGCCTTAAGATAAAAAATGGCGTGATAGAAAATATTATGCTCAATGAAGCTTGCTCTTCGGGCTGCGGTTCTTTTATCGAAGCCTTTGCTCACTCTTTAAATATTCCTGTAGAGGATTTTGCCGAATTGGCTTTATGTGCTGAAGCTCCCGTAGATCTGGGATCCAGATGTACGGTTTTTATGAATTCTATGGTTAAACAGGCCCAGAAGGAAGGAGCTACAGTAGGAGAAATTTCAGCTGGAATTTCCTATTCAGTAATTAAGAATGCTTTATATAAAGTTATGAAGCTTAGAAATACAGAAAATATGGGCGAGAATATAGTAGTTCAAGGAGGAACCTTTCAAAATGATGCCGTCTTAAGAAGCATAGAAATTATAACCGGAAAAGAAGTTATTCGCCCTACAATTGCACCTTTGATGGGAGCTTTTGGTGCTGCATTGATTGCCCAGAAGCGCAGTCAAAAGGGACAACATAGTACTTTATTATCTCCTGCTGATTTAGAACATTTTTCAGTTAATACTCGTTTCTCTCGCTGTGGTGGCTGCAGCAATAACTGCTTACTAACAATTAATAAATTTCAGGATGGTAGTCGCTTTATTACCGGGAACCGCTGTGAAAAAGGGCTGGGAAAAGATAAAAAAGACCATTCTATTCCTAATATGTTTGAATATAAATATAAACGTTTGTTAAGTTATAAACCACTTCCAGATAATGAAGCTTACCGGGGGACTATTGGCATTCCTATGGTTTTGAATATGTATGAAAATTACCCCTTCTGGTTTACTTTTTTCACAGAATTAGGTTTTAAGGTTGTGCACTCTCCCCGTTCAACCCGGGAGCTATATGAACTTGGTTCCGAGACCATTCCTTCTGATACCGCATGCTTTCCTGCCAAGTTAGCTCACGGGCATATCGCTGCCTTAATTAAACAGGGAGTAAAAACCATTTTTTATCCTTCTATAATTTATGAACGGCCCGAGCAAACAGAGGCGAATAATCATTATAACTGCCCTATGGTTATTTCTTATCCTGAAGTAATAAAGAATAATATGGACATGATTCAGGAGAATAATGTAAAGTTTCTTAACCCTTTTCTCCCCTATGATAATAAAAAACAGTTAGGTATTAGACTACACCAAGAGCTTTCTTATTTGGGAATCTCAAAAAAAGAAATAATTCGGGCTGTCCATAAAGCCTGGCTAGAAGACCTGCAATTTAAAAAAGATATAAGAACTAAAGGTGCAGAAGTCCTAGCTTATTTAGAGAAGACAGGTAAACCTGGAATTGTGTTGGCTGGTCGTCCTTATCACTTGGACCCGGAAATTAATCATGGTATACCTGAAGTCATTACTTCCCTGGGAGTAGCTGTACTTACCGAAGATGCTGTTGCCCATTTGGGAAAAGTGGAAAGACCTTTAAGAGCTATTGACCAATGGATGTATCATTCCCGCCTTTATGCAGCAGCTAGTTATGTAAGTACGCAGGCTAAATTAGAATTAGTGCAGCTTAATTCCTTTGGATGTGGCCTAGATGCCATTACTACTGATCAGGTACAGGAAATATTAAATGCCAGGGATAAGATTTACACCGTATTAAAAATTGATGAAGGTGCCAACCTAGGTGCCGCTAAAATAAGGCTCCGCTCTTTAATGGCAGCGGTAAAAGATAGAAAGCCTATTTCTTTGGATCGACCACCTTATAAATTGCATAGAATACCTTTTACTGAAGAAATGAAAGCAAAGCATACTATTCTATGTCCACAAATGGCACCTATTCATTTTGAATTTTTGCAAACTGTGATGCAAACCGAAGGATATAAGGTTGAAGTATTGCCAATTGCGGACAAACGAGACATAGAAGAAGGAGTTAAATATGTAAATAATGATGCTTGTTATCCTGCCATTATTGTTATTGGCCAATTGTTAAATGCTTTGCAGTCAGGAAAATACGATCTGAACAATACGACGGTGGTAATGAGTCAGACCGGTGGAGGTTGTCGCGCAACTAATTATATTGGCTTGTTGCGCAAAGCACTCCAAGAAGCAGGATTTGGGAATATTCCTGTTATATCAGCAAATCTTTACGGTGCCGAAGATAATCCTGGATTTAAAATATCAACGAAACTTATCAAAAAAGCGATTAATGCCGTTGTATACGGCGACCTACTGATGCGGGTTTTACACCGGGTAAGACCCTATGAGAAAATTCCGGGATCAGCTGACTTACTTTATAAGAGATGGGTGGCACGTTGTAATGAACAGCTGCTAACTGGAAACAAACAGGATTATGAAGCAAATCTTAAGGGGATTGTGGAAGAGTTCGATCAGCTGGAGATATCGTCTAAAAGCAAACCCCGCGTGGGAGTAGTCGGAGAAATTCTAGTTAAATACCATCCTGATGCTAATAATAATATTGTAAGGCTATTAGAAAACGAAGGCGCAGAAGTTGTTTTGCCTGATCTGTTAGATTTCTTTCTCTATTGTGCTTATGATTTAATCTTTAAAGCTCAGTGTCTGTCTGGCAAAACTAAAGATCTATTACTCGGAAAGTGGTTTATTCACTACCTGGAAAAATGTCGAAAGGGTATGAAATACTATTTAAACAAGAGTCATCGTTTTACGTCTCCAAGTTCTATCTATCATAAAGCTAAGCTAGCTAGCAGAGTTATGTCCCTGGGCCATCATTGTGGTGAGGGCTGGTTCTTGACTGCGGAAATGATTGATTTAATTCAAAGTGGAGTTCCTAATATTGTTTGTGTACAGCCATTTGGCTGTCTTCCCAATCATGTAACCGGCAAAGGAATGATAAAGGAACTTAGAAGACAGTTTCCACAAGCTAATATTACCGCCATTGATTATGATCCCGGCGCCAGCGAAGTTAATCAAATAAATCGAATAAAACTGATGTTATCAGTTGCCTTTAAGAACATGCATATTATTAAAGAGTCTAATTATTCTCACGAAGAAGAATCCGAACATAATATATCAATAACGAGTAAATATTGACGGCAATATTTTAATAAAACTATTACTCATATATCAAGTAAACATCAGACGGCTCTACTTTAGTAGAGCCTGAAATTTTTGGATTTTTTTATATTGGAGCATTCCTGTAATGAAACAAAATGAACTTTGAAAAAGAAGATGCCAAACTGTAAAATTTGAAATGTGAGTTGCGACCAAGTAACCACAAATCAAAAACACAGGAGGCATCCAATATGAAGTATACACAGAACGAAAGAATAATGCAAATCACAGAAAAGACGCTAATTGTCGGAATTGATGTAGGAAGCGAGAAACATTACGCCAGGGCTTTCAATTTCAGAGGCGTAGAGTATGGTAAATTACTGGTTTTCAACAATAATGCAGAAGGGTTTGCAAAACTTAAGGAATGGACGGGGCAGATAGCCGGTTCCAAGGGTTTCACAGATGTGATACTCGGGATGGAGCCAACTGGACACTATTGGTTCAACCTTGCCGAGAATACAAAGAAAAGCGGGATGCGCATAGTACTGGTAAACCCGCATCATGTAAAGAAGAGCAAGGAACTGGACGACAACAATCCAAGCAAGACGGACCAGAAGGATCCCAAAACCATTGCAATGCTTGTCAAAGACGGCAGATATATGGAGCCGTATGTGCCGGAGGGGATTTACAAGGAACTGCGAACGGCCATGGAAAGCCGGTGGCGCATCATAAAGGAACTGGCGGCCATAAAAAACCGCGTCAGCCGGTGGATATGCATCCACTTCCCGGAATTCAGCAAGGTGTTCGGGGACTGGGAAGGGAAAGCAGCGTTGTTGATACTGAACGAATGCCCCACTCCCGGGAAGGTTGTAGAAAAGGGCATAAATGGGATTATCGCCATATGGAAAAAGCACAAGGTACGAGCTGTGGGAATAAAAAGGGCTGTGAAACTCCTGGAATCTGCGAAAGCTTCAATCGGAACTGCTGAAGGGCTTGTATCTGCTGAAAATGAGCTTGGCATGCTGCTTGAGGACTATGAGGGAAAAATGAGGCAGCTTGAAAAGACGATGGCATTAGTAGAGGAACTGGCAAAACAGATTCCCGGTTTCGAGAAACTGCTTGAGATCAAAGGTATCGGCCTGATAACGGCTGCCGGTTTTCTGGCGGAGGTTGGCGATATCACGAGGTTCAGTCACCCCAAGCAGATACAGAAGCTTTCAGGGCTAAGCCTCAAGGAAAACAGCTCGGGCAAGCATAAAGGCGAGACGACCATATGTAAACGTGGTAGAAAGCGGTTGCGATACTACCTGACATTCGGGATCATGCCCCTGCTATCCAAGAATGAGGAATTCCGGGCGTTGCACCAGTACTATACCACCAGGAAAGAACGGCCGCTGAAGAAGATGCAGTCCCTGGTTGCTTTAAGCAACAAGTTAATAAGGATATTTTATGTGATACTAACGAAGAACGTAGCTTACGATCCGCAAAAGATGATGGCCGATATAAAAAGGCCTGTAGTAAAAGCAGCATAGCCTGCACCGCTTACGGGATGATACATCGCACTCGTAAGCCAGTCAAGGGCATACTTGCGCCCGGCTTACGCCGGCCCTTGACAGCCTTACTCCTGCGATGGGACAGGTAATCAAGCGGTGCAAGCAGTAAGAGTAAAACTAAAGTTTTCACAATTGATCATAGATTGGACTTTGACAAAATGAGCCGGATAGTCGGGATGAATTTACACCATAAGGGCAAAGACCCAGTGTTGGAGCTTGACTGACATCCACCTCATGGACAGGCAGAACGAAGGAATTGAGGGCTATGACCCCGTTAGACATGGGAGGTTTGCTGCCGGAGATCATGTGGATACCAATGGCCGTAATATTGAAAAAGTGATGCAGCTTTATTGGTATACGCAACTTCATCCATAATTATACAGTAATGCATTATCTGTTCAAATGGCTTGTTTTGAAGAAAGTGAAAATCTAAGAATGAGTGAGAAAATACAAGAAAAATGAAGATTTATTAGGGAGGTATTTATGAATCTATCTCGTATCAATGGCAATAGTTATTATATACCTGGCTCGACAAATATTGGTGTCTTTCTTTTCAAAGATAAGTATACTCTGCTCATTGACAGTGGCGAGAGCAATCAGGATGCTCGTAAAATACAGGAAAATTTGATGACTAATAACTTAAATATTAAGTATATAATTAATACCCACTCTCATATCGATCATTGTGGAGGCAATGTTTATTTAAAGGAAAGTTATCCAGGCAGCCTTTTTTATTCTTCCCCGAACACACAATTATTTGTAGAAAATGCTTTTTTGTTTCCGCTATATTTATATGCTGGTAATCCTCCAGAACAGCTTAAGCAAGGTTTTGTGAGAAAAAAGAAAATTACTGTAGATGAAATTGTTAATGAAGGAAATGTTAAAATAAATGATGAAAAATTCGAGATAATTAACCTGGATGGACATGCTCCAGGACAGATAGGAATAGGAACCCGTGACTGTACATTTTACCTTGGTGATGCATTGTTTAGTAAAGAAAATATAAGTAAATACTCTTTTCCTTTCCTATTTGACATTGCTGAGCAGTATAAAACCCTGGATAAAATTTTACTACTAGACTATGATTATTTTGTTCTAGGACATAGCACACAAATATATAAGAGAAATGAAATTAAACAACTAGTTGCATATAACCGGAGTAATTTGGATAAACATCTTGATATTTGTCTGGAACTACTCGAACAACCCCACAGTCGTGAAGAATTGCTGGAGGAAATTATTATACTACTTGATTTAAGCCCAGACGTAAAAGAATATTTTTTTCTATATTTTACCTTAGGGTCCATGCTCAGTTACCTTAAAATAAAAAATCTGGTAGAAGATCAATTGGAAAGTGGTAGAATCTACTACTACCGTAAAAACTGATAAAAGTAATGTATCACACTCTATAGGTATATGTGTTTGCTCCGATTAAATAGAAACAATTATCTAAAGAGGTTTTTTATTTAATGAAGATTTTAGTAGATGCTGATGCTTGTCCTCGTCAGGTTTTGCAAATCTGCTTTAGGCAAGGTCGTAAATATAACATAGAAGTCTGGACAATAGCTAGTTTTAATCATAATATTGCATCCGACCATCATATAATTGTAGGTAATTCTCCTCAAGAAGCTGATATCAAGCTCATAAATTCAACTGAATCAGGAGACATTGTAGTAACCCAGGACTGGGGTTTAGCAGCTATGGTATTAGGTAAAGGTGCTCAATGTTTAAGCCCTATGGGTAGAATATATAAAAGTCATTCCATTGATTTTCTTTTGGAAGAAAGAGAGATCAAAGCTAAATTAAGAAGGTCAGGTGGCAGAACCAAAGGTCCCAAAAAAAGAACTGCTGTAGATGACCGGCGCTTTGAGTCCAGTTTAATATGGTGTATTGAAAATACTAAGGTTTAATTCCATATTGTGGCCTTAACTGATAGTTTTACCTCCGACTAAGCGTATAAATAAAAAAAGCGAAAGGAGACTAAAACTATGCCCTGGAAATCTAAACAATTGGGAATCTGCCTTCTGTTGGCAGTTTTTTTTACTACTTTACTCCCCTGTCCCCTTCTAGCAGATGGTCCGACAGTAAATCTGGAACAAGCCATTCAGATAGCTAAAAAACATTTTACTATCCCAGCGACCTACAGTGATTTTCATTCTGAATATGTTAACAACCCCCAAAAAAAATTATGGAGGTTACAGTGGCAGGCACCTGAACCTGCATCAGGGAGTCTCGAAATTACCATAGATGCGACTAATGGAGAATGTATTAACATGAACCACTGGCGCCCGGAATTAAAGGAAGAGTCACCTAAACCAGCATTGTCAGAAGCCGAAGCTCGTAAAATCGCAGAACGCCAGTTACTCAGTTTGATTCCCCATAAAGCAGCAGCTTTGCGTTTAAGTGAGGAAGAGAATCTGGTACCTTTGAATGAATATGGGAATCGCAATTACGTCTTTAAATGGGATCGTTATGAAAATGGGATCCAGGTATTAGGCAATGGTGCAATTATAGAAATTGATAGTCAAAACAGGGATATAAGTAGCTTTAATTTAAATTGGCTGGATCTTCCCATTACCGATGTTAGTCAGGCTATTTCTAAAGATAAGGCCATAAAGGTTTTCCAGGAAGAAAATATGCTCAGCCTCCAATACTATACTCCACGGGAAATCAGAGCTTTTGGCAGTAAGAATCAAGCAGAACCACGTCTGATATATCTAATTAACCACCCCAGTAATGGTACTATTAATGCTATTACCGGTAAGCCTTTAATACTGTCTGAGGGGCAATGGGAAGATTCCACAGGACGTTTTGCTAATGCCAGTAAAGAAATGGCAGCTGATGGTTTGGGCACTGTTGGCCCTGCTTATAACTTAACCCCGGAAGAAATTAAGGAATTGGAAAAAAATAGTCAGTTTATTAACCAAGATGAGGCTATCCTTCAGGTCAAAAAATGGGTGGAAATTCCTGCCGATGCTGTGCTCAGCAGCGCCAGTTTAATAAGAGATTGGCAAGATCAGGAACGACGCTTATGGACCTTAAACTGGACTCAAGTTAAAGATTCCCGATATAACTACTATAATCTAAATGCTCAGGTTGATGCTATTAGCGGAAGAGTATACGCATTTCGTCAATTTACGTCCGATGAAGATAATAAGTCCAATTTAGATAGAAAAGACGCTCTTGCTATTGCTAATCAGTTTATCAGCCAAATAGAGCCGCAATTAGCTAAACAAATAAAACTTAATGAGGCTAATAGTTCACATCCAATAGTACCTTATGAGGATGAAAACCTCAGTGAATACAGTTTCTCTTATTCGCGACTGGTAGATAATGTTCGCTTTCCTGAGGAGGGTATTACCGTAACGGTTTCCAGTAAAGATAGGAAGGTAACTGGTTATAACTTGAACTGGTATAACCACAGCTTTCCACCTGTTAGCAAAGCCATTTCCCACAGTGAAGGTTATAAAGCTTTTTTACAGGCAGCTCCCATGACTCTTTGCTATACTATTATTTACCACGAAACTGGCAAGGCAGCACTTAATCTGGTTTATAAGCCGCTGCCCCGAAAACAGCAAGAAGATTTCAGCATGATTGATGCCATTAGCTGTGAATTACTGAATAGTAATGGTAAGCCTTTAGCTGCTAAAACAGGTCCTCAGATTTTCAACGATATAAAAGGGCATTTTGCCGAAAAGGAAATTACCCAAGTAGGCAAAGCGGGGCTTATGACCGAGTACGGCCAGCAATTCCGCCCGGAGGAATCGATTAATAATATAACTTTTCTCCGTGCTTTAATGGGAGCCAGAGAAGGTATCTATAGTGTTGAAAATATAGAAGATGCTCATTTGCTTAATCTCTGCCGGCAACGGGGATGGGTAAAAGAGAATATAAACCCCCAAACCCCATTAACAAGAGATTATATGGCTCGGGTATTGCTGCGAAGTATGGGCTTGGAACGGGTAGCTGCTAATCCTGCCATATTTATTAATCCTTACCCTGATGATCCTAGCATAACTAACTCTAACCTGGGCTATGTGGCACTGGTTAAAGGCCTGGGACTAGTTCCTCCCTCACCCTCTTTTAATAGCGACCAAAAAGTTACCCGCGGAGAAGTGGCCTATGCCCTGGTTAATAGCCTAAAGTCTTACTAACAGGCATTAGAAACAGGAAAACGGCCCCATTTAAGTGTACTGACCTCCAAAAGTTATACCTAATAGTCTAACGATTGAGGTCAGTATACAATGGGGTCGTTTTTTTTAGCACAGTTGATATTGGTTATGAAGAAATAATATGGTATGAAGGTCACATGCCTTTTATCTGTCTGAATTTTGCTATACATCCGATAAGAACCTTAAATAACGGGAATCAGGTCGCTCGGTGTCTCCCCAGACCAGAATTACGGCTTTGTTAGAGTTCTTATAATACGGGTAAACTAGAATAAAATATAATCGGGAGTGAGATGATGTTTTTTAAGAAGAAAATAATATCTGTACTTATTATTGCAATACTGTCTACAACGGCTGTTTTTGTGGCACCAGTAGAGACTGAGGCCTATTTAGGTGATCGAACGCTCACCTGGGGGACAAGGGGTTATGATGTTATGCAACTGCAAAAAGACCTGAATTATCTAGGATATTCGGCAGGCCAAGTTGATGGTATTTATGGATGGCAAACCACACAGGCAGTGAAGAATTTTCAGAGAAACAATGGCCTTAAGGTAGATGGTATTACTGGTCGGCAAACGGCAATGGCAATTATTAACCAGGTTAGTCAGCCGCAATCACCTGCTTCTATTACCCCTTCACGAGGTATTATACCTTATTCTAGCCAAGATATAGAACATTTAGCCCGTCTAGTCCATGGTGAGGCTAGAGGTGAGCCCTTTGAAGGTCAGGTAGCTGTCGCTGCAGTTGTCCTTAACCGCATTGCTTCTGGTAAGTTTGGCAATAGTATTAATGAAGTGATATTCCAACCAGGAGCATTTACCGCTGTAAGCGATGGACAGTTTTACCTAATCCCCAACAACACATCTTACCAGGCGGCTCAAGCAGCTTTGCGCGGTTGGGACCCTACCGATAATGCATTATATTATTGGAATCCGGTTACGGCAACTAATAAATGGGTATGGAGCCGACCTATTATAAAGCAAATAGGTAAACACGTTTTTGCCCGTTAAATAAATAATAAGTATAGTTTAGGGAAGGTCACTCTTCCCTAAACTATTTAAGTATTTATTTACACACCTTTCTCACAGAGAAGGAAAAGAGCAAAAGTAAATACATAACTGGTTACTAAAAAAACCACCGCACTAACGGCCATTTTTATAAATTCTTTTTTTTGATATCCTGCAAACATGTTTACACCATCCTTTGTCTAGTAAATGGAACGTTTGTTCTATTTACAATATAGATGCAAACAAGTGTTCTGTCAATAGGGATTTTGGTTTAGCCTTTTTATTTAGACAACTGTATCATATTTTGGGGATGTTTATGGTGCTAACCATGAAAATACTCAAAGCTACAAGCAGCAAAAGAAATACTAACGGACTAAAGCCTCCTAATAGGGCAAAAACTGCTAAAAAACCACCAGCCAAGGTTATGGGTAAACCTAAAAAATAGCCATTTAAATTCAAAATATTAAAACGGGCTAAACGAAATGCCCCACAGGCTATAAATAATAAGGCAGCGGCAAGTCCTATATAAGTATAGGGTTCTATTAAGATCTGTGCATATATCAAAACTGCCGGAGCTACCCCAAAAGACACCATATCACAAAGTGAATCCAGTTCTTTGCCAAAATCAGAACTGGTCTGTAATCTGCGAGCTATTTTCCCATCGAGACTATCCATTAATACTGCCAGTAAAATCAGAACCCCAGCTGCATCATATTTTTCATTAATAGTATAGATTATAGCGGCAGAGCCAAAAATTAGGTTTAAAAAAGTAATGAAGTTGGCAAACCTTTTAATTACTAAACCTGCCAATAATTGTTTCCCCTCCCCTAACCTTATCACCAGGTTGAATCAATATCTCAGCATCAGCGGGTAAATATATTTGAGTACAGGAGCCAAATTTTATGAGCCCGAATCTTTCTCCAGTCTCAACTCTATCTCCCAATTGCAACCAGCATACAATCCTTCGAGCTATGTATCCGGTAATCTGAACAACTAAAATTCTGCCATAATCTGTGTAAATCCCCACAGCATTATAAACGTTTTTATCAGCAGCTTCCTTTCTAAAGGCTGGCAGGTACGAGTTTCCAGAGCGGGATATCCATTCCACCTGACCTGACATGGGAACCCTATTAATATGTACATTAAATAAGCTTAGAAATATGCTTACCTGAATGGCATTAGATTTTAGGTACCTGTCTTCCCAAACTTCATTAATAGACATAATCTTTCCATCAGCAGGTGCTAGAACAATACCTTGTTCATTAGGTATTTTTCGTTCTGGATTACGAAAAAAATAAATAATAAAGATAGCCAAACTCAATGGCAGTATCATGTAATATTTGTAGGTGGTAAATGCCAATATGATAGCAATTAAAAAAAGTATAAAAATATAAGTCCAACCCTCTCGCGCAATGATACTATTATGTATCTCTCTTCACTCCCCTTTTAAATTTTTATGAAGTTATAAATCCCTATCTTCCCAATTTAACCCATGTATTATAATAATGCAATTAGCTCTTACATAAATTTTATTATTTTATTTTTTTTGTTTCCCCTGCCCAAAGTAGTTAGTATCTTTATAATTAGGTTATCGTAAGAACAGTGACTGCCCCCTTTTTTAGAGGATGATAAGCAAATAGAAGAGCTAATAAAGATGGAGTTTGCTCCAAGGTAATAGGATTAATAGTAAAATACTCTATTTGTAAACGTTTCATCATCTCCCGCTTAGAACCCTTTATATATTCCGGGAGCATTTGTATAATTTTTTTATTCTCCAGACAAGAGCTTAATAATTCTCGAGCCTCAGAAAGCGCATAACGTTCAACCTTTTGGGGAAACCGATGAGGTAAATTATTAGATAAAAAATCATACTTTATTAGCTCATTGTTTTCCTCTTTTTTATCAGGATAGCGAAAATTTAAAAAGTCAAGCAAAATATCATATTCCCTTTCCCGGCTATGCCCTAGGTTAAATAATTTATTTTCGTGCCAAAAACAAGCAAAGTCCTTAAAGAATGCAAAAGCATTCCCCTTATAGAGATATTCAGTAACATATTTTAAGGTAAGCGGTACAATTTTTTTGTTATAGTAGCGGTTTAATAATTGTTCCACCTGACTTAGCTTTATCATATCACTATAAGAAAGGTAACGGTTAGATAGAACCTGATAAGGTGGTTGGCTCTGAAAGCGATAACCATATTTTTCTCGTTTCTCATATATTTCGGAACCTTTTAGCAGCTTAAGAAAACCAAGTTGTAACATATCAGGTTGTAACCGGTAAACATCATTAAAACTCTGCTGAAAATGAATATAGGATTCCTCAGGTAATCCAGCAATAAGATCTAAATGTAAGTGAATGTTATTAAATGCTTTAAGGGTTTTTATATTTTTTTGTAGATGTTCCCAGTTACTTGCACGGTTAACTGCCTGAAGAGCGGGGGGGTAGGTGGATTGTACTCCTATCTCAAAATTAAAAATACCTGCAGGTATCTGCCGGAGAAAATCCAGAAACCGATCTGTTATAATATCAGCACAAATCTCCAGATGAACTTTGGTCTGGGCATGTTGGTCTACAATGAATTGCATGATTTCGCAGGCACGTTTTTCATAGCAGTTAAAAGTTCGATCCACAAATTTTAGCTCCCGCAGGGGAAAACTGAGCAGATGTTTTAGTTCTCTCTTGACTCTATCCAGTGGTAGATAGCGCACACCTTTATTAGTAGAGGAAAGACAATAGGAACAATTAAAAGGACAGCCGCGTGATGATTCATAATAGACAATTCGTTCTTTATATGCAGAGAAATCTCTAAGAAAAGGAGAAGGCAAACAGTTTAAATCAGATATAACTTCTCTAGCGGGGTTTTCTTTCACCTGGCCATTAATGCGATAACTTATACCCTTAACAGAATCAAAATTTCCCCTGCCATATAATTGTCCCAATAATTCGCGCAGGGTTATTTCACCCTCTCCCCGGACGATATAATCTATTGCTGGATTTTCCAGCAATACTTGCTCAGCATGATAAGAAACTTCTGGACCACCCAGAATTATGGTAGTGTTAGGTGCAACTTTTTTGTAATCACAACATAAAGCCATAATTTCCTTAACATTCCATATATAAACGGAAAAACAAAGTATATCCGGAGATCTTTCGAATAGGGAAGCCATAATATTACTAATATCATCGTTAATAGTAAACTCCAGGACCTCTATTTCCCAGTCATCACAACGACAAGCTTCTTCCAGATATGCCAGAGCTAAAGAAGAATGAATATATTTACTGTTTAAGGTGCTAAGTACTACTTTCATCTATTTCACCGCTTATTATTTCTAATCTTCACCCACAACCCGAATTTCCGTTTGTAGCTCTACACCGAAACCTTCCCGAGCTTTCTGCTTTATGTGATCAATCAACTGCAAAACATCTTGGGCTGTGGCATTACCTGTATTGACAATAAACCCCGCATGTTTGTCAGATACCATAGCTCCACCAATGCGGTAACCCTTTAAACCTAGCGCTTCCAGCATAGGCCCTACAAAATACCCTGGAGGACGCCTAAAGGTGCTCCCGGCGCTAGGCATATCCAGGGGTTGTTTTTCTGCCCGTTGTTTTGCTAATTCCTGCATTTTATGCTCAATTTCTTCCCGCACGCCCTTTATTAATTTTAAACGAACAGCTATTACAGCATAACCATTAGTCTGAAATACGCTGTGGCGATACCCCCATTGTATATCTTCCTTCTTAAACTTCTTAATATCACCCTCAAGACTGATTGCGGTCACTTCAACGACCACATCTGCGATTTCTCCACCATAAGCACCAGCATTCATTACCACTGCACCTCCCAAGCTACCAGGAATTCCTTCAGCAAATTCCAACCCGCTAAGTGAGTGAAAAGCAGCTATTCTACTAAGGGTAGAAAGCTTAACGCCGGCCTGAGCTCTTATTTCATCATCAATGACTTCTACTTCATCAAGATTATCACCAAGTTTCATAACTATACCTCTGATACCGCCGTCTTTAACCAGGAGGTTACTACCCATTCCTAATATGAAGAGAGGAATATGTTTTTTATTACAATAAGAAATAAGTATACGGACATCTTCCTCATCACGAGGCATGGCTATAACATCCGCCGGTCCACCTATTTTAAAAGTAGTGTGCTTCTTCATCTCTTCATTAAATAGTAGACAATCTTCAGGTAAATAGTTTAATATTTCAGGATACATAATTCTTCTCCTTTGTATTAGTTCTATTTACATTCTATTGTTAAGTTAAGCTATTAATACGCTAATAGTTATTTATATTTGATTTTGTTGTCAAAAACTGCTCAAAAAAATAAATATTTAACACCTGGCTAATTGTAAGCGAAACCAAATATGCGTGTACCTTAAGGTGCGGTTTCCGCGTTAAATGTTATGATAATAACTTTTTGTAGTAAAATCTACTTTATTTGGTTAGTGTTTAAATTATACCGTATAATACCTTTATTTATAATCCCTTCGATTACCATTGTGTTATAATAGGCTGGGATTTAAAGAAATATCTCTTTAATTTTCAAGGGGGACTGCAAGTGGAAAAAGCAGCAATACAGAAGGAACTTATTGCCCTGCTGGGTAAGGACAAAGTCCTCTACGAGGATCTGGACTTAATGTATTATTCTTATGATAGCTCATTTCTAACTAAATTGGAGCCAGTAAATCCCTGTGCTGTGGTTTTGCCTAATACTACCGAAGAAGTTCAGCAGGTAATGAAATTTGCTTTTGAAAACGATATTAATGTTATTCCGCGTGGAGCTGGAACCGGAGAAACAGGAGGATGTGTAGCATTAAACGGAGGTATTGTCATTGACCTTTCTACCTGGGATGATATAGTCGAAATTGATTCTAAAAATATGCAGGTTATAGTCAGACCTGGGATGATTCATGCCCGTCTTAACCAGGAATTAGCTAAATATAATATGTTCTTTCCTCCGGATCCGGGCAGTAGTCAGATGTGTACAATAGGAGGAATGGTAGCCAATAATGCCAGTGGCTTGCGGGCAGTAAAATATGGTTGTACGGAGCAGTATATACTGGGTCTGGAGGTTGTTCTACCCAATGGCGAGGTTATTATCACCGGAGGTATGAAGGCACGTTGCATTAAAAACGTGTCCGGCCTTAATTTGACCAAATTAATGGTAGGCTCCGAAGGCACTCTGGGAATCATTACTAAAATCCGGTTGCGTTGTTGGCCTCGTCCAAAGGCCCGTGGTATTGCCATGGCGGTTTTTGATAAATTGGATGATGCCCCGGCAACTGTTTTGGATGTGTACCAGGCCGGGGTCCTCCCTTCAGGTATTGAAATACTTGACAGTTCAGCTATTAAAGCAGTAAACCAATTTAAGCCAGACATTAATTTGCCTGATGCGGAAGCAATTCTTCTATTTGAAGTGGATGGTAACCCGCCTTCAGTTGAGTATGAAGGTAACGTAATTAAAAAAGTTGCAGAAGCTAGAGCCAGATCAGTAGAATGGGCTACTGATCCCAAGCGTATGGCTGAACTCTGGGAAGGAAGAAGTGTAACGGCTACAGCTGCAGCTCGGGTAAGAAAAGATGGTTCCCGCGTTTTTGCCGGAGAAGATATTAGCGTTCCTTTGGATAAAGTGGCTGATACCCTGCGGGCTATTAGGGCACTTGGCGAAAAATATGGAATTCAGGTGGTTAATTACGGTCATATAGGTGATGGCAATGTGCATACAGCTCCGGTTATTAATCCCGAAGATCCCAAAGAAGTTGAAAAGGTGCTGCAGCTGGTAAACGATATTCACCTTTTAGCTATTGAACTTGGAGGCAGTACTACAGGTGAACACGGAGTAGGGGCAGTAAGACGCCAGTATGCCGAACTGGAACATGGACGTGCCCATAACTATATGAAAGAAATAAAAAAGGTCTTTGATCCCAAAGGAATAATGAACCCCGGCAAGCTGATTTAGTGTTGTAATGAAAGGAGGGGGTGCAATGGAATTCAAAAATTTGCCTCCGGTTAAGGATCAAATAATGAAATGTGTGCGCTGTGGCAAATGTCGCAGTGTTTGCCCGGTATTTGCAGAAATAAGAAACGAAACTGCTGCCCCCCGTGGCCATGTTTTTATGGTTCAGATGTTACGGGATGAAAAAGTCGAAGCTAGGCAACAGGTATATGACAGGTTGAGTAACTGCCTGCTTTGTGAGACCTGCAGCACTAATTGCCCATCAGGTATAAATGTACATGAGCTAAATGCAGCAGCCCGCTCATATATATATGAAAAAAACCCCAGCCCAGGTAAGGAAATTATATTTGATACCATGTGGACCAAGCCTGGTTTACTTAGAGCAACGACTAAAATTATGAGTGGAGTTCAAAAGCTGGGTTTGCAAACTCTGGCCCGCAATATTGGCCTTACCCGAATGTTGCCGGGAGATTTGCCAAAAGCTGAAAAAATAATGAGCAATATTCCTTACCACTCGGCCCGCAGCCTGCTTAAAAAAATTCATCGGGCACGAGGAGAAAAAAAATACACGGTGGGCTATTTCCTGGGTTGTGGTTCCGATATCCTTAACCCTGATATAGCCTTGGCTACGGTAGATGTTCTCACTCGTAATGGCTGTGAGGTCATTATACCCCAGGATATGAAATGTTGCGGTATGCCCCATGTGGCTAATGGCAAAATGGATACAGCCCGCCTTTTGGCGGTTCACAATATTAAAATATTTAATTCCTATAAATTGGATTATATTATCAGTGATTGTGCCTCCTGCACTTCAGCCCTATCTCGCAAAAATATGGAGTTTTTAGTTGGGGGGTTAAAAGTTGAGGATGAAGCCATGACATTTGCTGATAAGGTTATGGATTTAACTAAATTTTTAATTGAGGTTATAGATATCAAAATACCAGAAAATAATACAATAAAAAGGACCAAAGTTACCTACCATGACCCTTGCCACTTGGCTAATGCACAAGGAATTAAAGAGCAGCCCCGCGAACTATTACGGCGTATCCCTGGGGTGGAATATGTGGAAATGGCCGAGGCAAACCGTTGCTGCGGTGGCTCGGGAACTTATAGTGTTACCCACTATGATTTATCCATGAAGATATTGGATCGTAAAATGGATAATGCTATGGCAACTGGAGCTAATAAACTTGCTAGCTGTTGTCCTAGTTGCATTATGCAATTACGTCATGGTGTTGAACGTCATAATTGGAATTGCCAGGTGATTCACCCCGTAGAACTGGTTAGCGAGTGTTATCAGAATAATGAAGTTAGCATCTAGGCCTAATAATTATCTTTTTCGTAATTAAGGGACACATCCTGATAATTGGGTGTGTCCCTGTTTAGTGCAAAAAGAAAACCACAGATTGCATAGATTCGTCCTTTTGCTTTTTTATATTAATATATTTATACTCTTGCTATATAGAAATCATTTATAAATGAGGGTGTTATGAGTAACCGAAGAAAAGAAATTATATATAGGAATGTTCGGGATGCTAATCTTAAATATAATCTAATTGAGAGCGGGGATCGGGTAGCAGTAGCTATGTCGGGAGGAAAGGATAGCTTTACTATGCTATATTTCCTGGATCTGCTAAAGCACTACACCCCCCTCCATTTTGATTTAGTACCTATATATATCGATTTGGGTTGGAATAATGATATAGAATCATTGGTCAAGTTTTGTGAATCGCTTAACCTGGAATTAATTATTGAAAAGACCAATATAGGACGAATAGTATTTAAAGTTACGCAAGAGAAAACACCCTGCTCTCTTTGTTCCAACCTACGCCGCGGAGCTTTAAATAGAGTTGCCAAAAGATATAATTGTAATAAGGTAGCTCTAGGCCACCACCTTGATGATGTCGTCCATACCCTTTTCATGTCTATTTTGTATGAAAATCGTTTCCATGTATTTAAACCATCCACCTATTTAAGTAGAGCTGATATTACTATGATCAGGCCGCTTATATATGTTGAAGAAAAGGATATTCGCATGTTTGTTGAAACAATGGGAATTAAAACGGTAAAAAACCTCTGCCCGGCTGATAACCAAACTAAAAGACAGGAAATAGCAGAGCTGTTTGATAATATTGAAAAACTGCACCCGGGAATCCGTAAACATATTGTAGCTAGCCTTGAAAATGTCGGGCCAGATTGTTTCTGGAACCCCCAAAAAATTAAGCCGTAATAACGTCTTAACGAACATGTGTTTTTTACCTTTGGTTATGGTATAATTTGGCCAGGGTAATTTATATTCTAGTGGAGGATTGTAAAATTAATGAAAAATATTAAATTGACAGCAAGACAGCAAGCGATACTAGACTGTATTAAAGATAAAATTCGCAGTAATGGCTATCCCCCTTCGGTACGTGAAATTGGCGAAGCAGTAGGTTTGAAATCTAGTTCTACTGTTCATGCTCATCTGTTGCAGTTAGAGGAAAAGGGATTATTAAAAAGAGATCCAACTAAACCCCGGGCTATTATCCCTGTAGAAATGGATATTATTGCTGAAGCCATAGACGATGCTATAAGTTTGCCGGTTATAGGAAATGTAGCTGCAGGTAGCCCCATCTTAGCAGAACAAAACATTGAATCCTACTTGCCGGTACCGCATTTTTTTGTGGGGCAAGGAACACATTTTATCCTTAAGGTTAAGGGAGAAAGTATGATTGAAGCAGGTATAATGGATGGTGATTTTTTAATCGTTAGGCAGCAGTCTGACGCTGTAAATGGTGAAATTGTAGTAGCCTTAATAGATGGTGAAGCTACTGTAAAAAGGTTTTACCGTAAAGATGGTTACGTGGAATTAAGACCTGAAAATAGTGCCTTTAAGCCTATAATTACAGAAAATGTACATATAGTGGGAAAAGTATCCGGTTTATTACGAAAAATGTAGAATCTTCCAACTTATAAGCGTGGTTTCTCATCTTCTTTGCAGCAGCTTCAATTTATTCAACCACAAGAAAAAAATTGTAATTAACATGGGGGTTTTGATTGAATAATATTTTAAAACTTCTCCAGGTACTCTTCTATCTCCCAATCGTAAACCCGAGAGCTATAGTTTTCCCATTCTTTTATTTTCGCTAAAACAAAACGAGAATAAATGTGCTCCCCTAATGCCTCCTTGATGACTTCATCTTTTTCCAGTTCACTAATAGCTTCATAAAGATTTTCCGGGAGTGATTCAATTTTGTTTTTCTTACGAGTAGCCAGATCCATTTCGTAAATATTTTGTTGTACTGGTGGGGAAGGTTCTAACCTATTCTTTATACCATCCAAACCCGCTTTTAATATAACCGCCAGACCTAGATAAGGGTTACAGCTAGGGTCGGGATTACGAACCTCTATACGAGTTCCATCCCCGCGGCGGGCAGGGATACGGATTAACGGACTACGGTTACGATATGACCAGGCAATGTATACTGGCGCTTCATATCCGGGAACCAGACGTTTATAGGAATTAACCGTAGGACTGGTAATGGCAGAAATAGCCCGGGCATGTTTTAAAATTCCCGCGATAAACTGTTTGCAAATATGGCTTAATCCATCAGGATTTCTTGCATCATAAAAGACATTTTGGGTGCCTTTAAAAAGTGATATATGTAAATGCATACCTGATCCAGCTATTCCATATATTGGTTTGGGCATAAAAGTTGCATGTAAACCATGCTGCTGAGCTACTGTCCTAACTATTATGCGAAAGGTTACAATATTATCTGCTGTTTGTAAAGCATCATTGTATTTAAAGTCAATCTCATGCTGTCCTGGAGCTGCCTCATGATGAGCCGCCTCAATCTCAAAACCTATACTTTGTAAGGTTTCTACCATATCGCGACGAGCCTCTTCCCCTTTATCTACCGGAGGTAAATCAAAATAGCTTGCTTTATCATGTGTTTTTAGGGTGGGCTGGCCGTTTTCGTCCAGATGGAAAAGGAAAAATTCAGGTTCCGGTCCTACAAACATAGAGTACCCCATTTCTGCTGCTTCAGCTAAAACCTTTTTCAAGGCAAATCGGGGTGAACCTGCAAAAGGCTGGTTATTAGAATCATTTATATCACATATAAGCCTGGCAGTTCTGCCTTTATTCGGGCTAGTCCACGGAAAAATGAGAAATGTATTCGGATCAGGTATAAGATACATATCTGATTCTTCAATGCGAACAAATCCTTCTATAGATGAACCATCAAACATCAATTCCCCATCTAAAGCTTTTTCCAGTTGGTCAACTGTAATCGAAATACTTTTCATAACCCCTAAAATGTCTGTAAATTGTAGCCTAATAAATTTAACATTTTCTTCTTTGACCCTTTGCAAAATTGTTTCTTTATGCATGATTTTTACCTCCACACAGAGCAATTATGCTCAATAAATAAGGAATATTCTGCTGCAATAATCCTAATTCGAATACATAATAATAAATACTAGGCCTAAGTAAGTAGATTTCTAATTAATAATTTTGTTAATTAAGAATTAAGAATAAAAATTACGAATTATTGTTGAAATACTCTGTATTTCTTTTAATTTCATCGTCTTTAAACTTTCGCTTTCCTTAGAGTTCCGCTACTTAGTTGTGAACGCAGTGAACATCCGTGTGCCCCTGGGGTACGGGTTCCGCATTTAAATTTTGTGTAGTTATTACTTTTTGCAGCGAAATCAAGATTATAAACCTTTTAAAACACCTTTATAAGAAAAGCTATCAGCATAATCAAAGCTAATATCAGATTAAATACTATTCCGGAAAATAACCCCACTACAGTACCAATACCGCATTTAATAGCTTTACGGAAATCCTGGCAACTTATGTATTCACCAATACTCGCCCCTAGCCAGGGGCCCAGGAAAATCCCGATGGGGGGCATAAAAATTAAACCAACAAATGTACCTATAATAGCACCCCATACCCCTTTTTTACTAGACCCAAAATAACTCGCTCCCAGGGCTGTGGATAAGTAATCTACTAACATGGAAAGTATGGTTAAGGCAGCCATAATAACCACAAATTTAGTATCGATAACTTGAAAACCTTCATACCATCCATAAACAGCAATAGTGATAAATATAATGGGAATTCCAGGAAGCATCGGTATTGCCGTTCCTGCCAAGCCTATTAGTATGAATATAATAGCCAAAATAATGGCTATAACATCAGCACTCAATAATATACCTCCCTATTTTCATTTACTCCCTATGCCTTTATTGATATATGCTCTGACGTTTTACCTACGGTTTCACTTATGGTAATTAATAAATGACTCCACTGTTAAAAGTAATAAATATACATAAAGTTGAATAATTAGACGCGAAGCCCGCGGATTAACAAAGGAACACGCGGCTTCAATTCAATTAAAAAATAAGAGAAATACAAGTATTTCAACAATAATTCAAAAATTTAATTTATTAGCACTTTAATTTAATTATTCACTTCATTTCAATACATTCAGGGTTTTTTTACAGTGGAATCATAAATTAATTTATCTATTAGGTTTTGAGCTACAAAACGAATATGTTCATAGCTTAATCCACCTTGAAAATAAACACAATAAGGTTCACGCATGGGAGCATCACAAGATAATTCTATTGAGGAACCTTGGACAAAGGTACCTGCTGCCATCACTATTTTGTCGCTATAACCAGGCATTTCACCATATTCTAAATTAACGTCGCTATCTACTGGAGAATTGCTTTGTATCAACTGGCAAAATTGCAATACTTCGTTTGCATTTTTTAGAAGTATAGCTTGGACTATATCTGCTCGCTTTTCATTCCAACGTGGAAATACTTTATAACCAAAATGCTCAAAAATAAATGATAATAGCATTGCTCCTTTAAGCGCTTGCAAAACCACATGGGGAGCAAGAAATAAACCTTGAAAAAAGCTGCGCTTATTAATCAGACTGGCTCCCATTTCTTTACCCAAACCGGGAGCTGTCAGGTGAAAAGCCACCATTTCTACCAAGTCCTTTCGGCCAACAATGTATCCGCCAGCAGGGGCTAAACCTCCCCCGGGATTCTTAATCAGTGACCCGGCTATAATATCCGCACCACACTCAAGCGGCTCCCTTAATTCCACAAATTCGCCGTAACAATTATCAACCATAACTATAGTTGCCGGATTTCTAGCCTTTACTACTTTAACTAACTTTTCAATTTCATTTCCACTTAAAGCAGGTCTAAGGCTATAGCCCCTTGAACGCTGGATAAAAGCAAGACTGGTATTATTATTAATATTGCTGGCAATCATTTTATAGTTTGGTTTGCCGTTTGTGAGAGGAATTTCTTTATAATTAATCCCCCTATTAACTAGAGTGCCATGCAGATTATTATCCTGTCCAATAATTCCTGCCAAGGTATCATAAGGCTTGCCAGTAAGAGATACCATGTGGTCTCCAGGTTGAAGTAGGGCAAAAAGACAAGATGAAATAGCATGGGTGCCTGATACAATCTGTGAACGCACTAGGGCATCCTGTCCCCTAAATACTTCAGCAAATATTTCTTCCAACCTATCCCGGCCAATATCTCCATAGCCATATCCTGATGAAGGGTTAAAGTCGCTGTCTCTTACATGGCAGTTTTTAAATGCCTGCAATACTTTTACCTGGTTCTGATAGGCTATTTCCTCCATAGACTGAAAACGCTTGGCTAGTTTTTTCTCGGCTGCACGAATGAATTCTATCGCTTCCAATAACTCACCATCTTTAATTAGTCTTAATATTTGTTCAAGAACATATATAACCTGTATTTTCCTTAAGATTATATTATATTTTGCTCTTTCGAAAAACAAAATAGTATTCATTATCCACATATTCCATCCCACTGCTAGTATTCTTCATACTTTTCGGCATACTTTGCCTCAGCAGTGCTTTAAGCATTTTCTCACCTGAAACATTTTCTATATAATATTTTTTACCCTTCCTGTGAATTAGTGCCTCCAATCTGACAGATGAATCCTTTAAGGCTTGCTGAGCATCGTTTTGATGGTTGTTCGATACAATAATTCCCCCGTGCTTTATATATTTCTTGCAGGATTCTGTTACACCTCCGGCATATATTGAGAGCAGCAAATCATAGTTGTTTTCTCTCACCGGAAGCTTCTTAGTATAATCGCCATGAATAAATCGCATATAAGCTGACTGTTTATATTTTTTATTGCTGTCTACAATGCTTGAAATATTTTTATTTTCCTGGAAAAACTCCTTCGCTGTTTCACTGATATCCACATAAACAACATGCTGAAAATAGAAAGAAGGCGTTATATGAATAGAGCATCCGGGATATAATACTGTGCTGCAACCATATTCATCTTTTATTAATTCGAATAGCCCTGCTCGTTCAAAGTTTAAAGCCGAATAAAACCTATTGTAAGAATCAGTAATTCTAGCCTTCTTCATATTAATCACCTACATAATTTCTTGAACCTTAGGTTTACGTGAACATATTAATATGGTCATTATATCCAGCGATTCCTGGCAAGGCAATCATGTCAGCTATTGGTCAGTTTAAATTAGCATTAGCACGTGTACCGTTACAAATATATAGGAGGTATAACGATGGGCAGATATGGAATAGTCTTAACAACATTTGAAAATGAGCAGCAGGCAAAGCCTGTAATAAATGATTTAATTCTTTAAAGCAGAAGGGTCAGGCAAATCACAATCTTCAATGGTTACCAGGTCTTTGCGGGTAAGAGATTCTTTATCCACTATTCTGAGGGCTTGAAGGCGAATCGATTTTTCCACTAAATTACGAACATAGCGGGCATTACCACTATGCGGATGATGGTTTCGAACAAATTGGTTCAAAGTTTCCCTAAGCTTCCAGCGTGCTCGGCTACTAAGTTCATAATCTCGTTGGGCATATAATTGTAGTGCAATCTGAAATAGTTCTTCACAATTATAATCAGAAAAATCAATTTGAATGGGGAAACGGGAACGAAGTCCGGGATTACTGTTTAAGAAACGCTCCATTTCTCTTGAATATCCGGCTAAAATTATCACAATATTGTCTCGGGAATCCTCCATAGTCTTGACCATAGTTGCTATTGCCTCTCTGCCAAAGTCCTTATCCCCGCCCTGGCATAAGGTGTAAGCTTCATCAACGAAAAGAATTCCTCCCATTGCTTTTTTAAGTATTTCTTTGGTTTTCATGGCTGTATGCCCAATATATTCTCCAACTAGATCAGCTCTCTCTACTTCAAGTAAATGTCCTTTACTTAGTACACCTACCTCGCTAAATATTTTCCCTAAAATCCGTGCTACGGTGGTTTTTCCAGTTCCAGGATTACCTTTAAATATCATATGCAGCATAGTAGATTCAGTTTTTAACTGTTGTTGTTTACGTTTCTGTTGAATTACGGTGAAAGCAGCTATTTCCGCTAAGGTTTTCTTTACTTCTTGCAGGCCGATCAGGTTTTCTAACTGTTTAAATGCATCAGTACCCGAAAATAGAGTAGGTTTTATCTGAGTACTTAATTTTTGATCCGCCTGCGGAGGGGGGAAACGCATAGAGATTTGCATATATTGACCACTCCCATCTGTTCTCAAGTTTATTATATGATTAATAGATAGAAGTGGTGCTACTCTTGACCAAGCTTGCAGGCATCAGACTAATATTCACTAACATGCATACGAATAAAAGTTTTCAATCAAGTAATCTTTAGTAGAATTTAATATAGTAGTAAACTAAAATATAGTGGTACACTTAAATTAAAAGAAATGTTGGCGATATTATTATAAGGATAATATTGGGTTTCTTGGTAATAATCCGGAACTTATAACAGCCATCAATAAACATAATTTTTCATAAGACAGCCTCGGAAATAGATGCCTCAGTGGAGACTTGCCATTACATATGACAGATTTCCCAAAAAAGCATTAAAATTATAATTACAATTTTATGAAGGGATGATTTCTGATTCGTAAATTAGCCGAATTAATTGCGAGCAATGTAAGCTTTATTCTAAATAGAATTTTAAGTTATGCCAAGGAACACAATTATTTAGAAAATGCTGCAACTTTAGTAGTAGCATGGGAAATATCAATTAGGGGGTTATCACAAGCGCTTATATTAGCTCTTAATACCTATAATGAGGTACCGCCAATAAATGCAAATGAAAACTATTCCCAGGATCAAATTGCAGCCTTTGGTATTCTTGAGGCCAGACGTCATCGTTATAGAGGTGTCAAGCTGGATATATTCCTGGGTCTGATGAAATATTATCGCCAGGCATACATGGATCTAGTACAGGAAAATGATCTTCCTCAATTTATTAAGGATAAATATATACTATTTATTATCCGCTTCTTTGATCGCGTTGAACTTGCTTTTATAAAGGAATGGACTTATGAGCATAGAGATATTTTGTTAGAGCAATTACAAAATGCTAATAGAACTATTACTTATGAGAAAAACAAATACCTAAGCATCTTTGATAGCTTACCGACTCCCATTATTATACTTGATAAAGAAAATATGATAGATAACTTAAATTATGCAGCAGTTGAACTTCTACTAGGTAATGCTATCCCTGGCGCTGACTATTACGCTGAAAATAAAACGAAACATATTATAGAGATTTTTCCATGTATAAGCAAAGAATTTCAAGTGTTTATTGCTGGGGAAAGCAATATTGTCAAATATGAAAAAGAAATCAATTTTGATGGCAAAGGCCCAAAAATAATAGAGATTGTTTTTAAACGTATGTTTGATGTTAGCGGGCAGTTTAATGGCACTATAATTACTCTTATTGACATTACTAAAAGGAAACAAATGGAATATGCTATTAGAAGGCTCGATAGACTAAATTTAGTTGGAGAAATGGCGGCTAGCTTGGGCCACGAAATAAGAAATCCCATGACAACAGTAAGAGGCTTTTTACAACTTTTTATGGATGATTATGTAAAAGAAAGAGAAGCCTTTGCTTTAATGATTGAAGAACTAGACAGAGCTAACGCTATAATTACTGAATTTCTCTCCTTAGCCTGGAACAGGATAGTGGAATTAAAGTTAATAAATATTAATTCCATAATCAATAAACTAATGCCTTTAGTTAATGCCTACGCTATGGCAGAGGAAAAAAGCGTAGCCATAAAAATAAGTGATATACCTGACCTTCTTCTCGATGAAAAAGAAATCCGCCAGTTAATACTTAACCTAGTTCGTAACGGACTGGAAGCAATGTCTTCAGGAGGAAAGGTCACTATAAAGACATACATGGAAAATGGTAGTGTGATACTTGCAGTTAGTGATGAAGGGCACGGGATTAAACCTGAAATCTTAGAAAAGCTAGGTACACCATTCTTAACCACGAAAGAAGGGGGAACTGGATTAGGTTTAGCAATATGTTATGGGATAGCTATGCGACACAACGCTAATATTCATGTAGAAACTGGTGAAAACGGAACTACATTTTTTGTTGTTTTTCCCCGAGTAACAACAGAAACCTCAAAATAATACTATTCCTTAGAAAAGGATATGCGTAATTACCTTTTTAGCGAGAAAAGAATAAGATTTAAATTATAATGCAATAATACAGCTTGAGGGACTTTGGTAAAACTGCAGTAAAATGAGGCGGTAAATTGTTTAGAAAAAAAGGACATACTTACCTCGGGCGTGATTATGATAAGAATCTGGAGATCTTCAAAAAGGAACTGGGATTCGGGGATAACTTTGATTTAATTATAACAGAAATAAGGGTGGCAGGAAAAAAGGCAGCCCTTATCTGTTTTGACGGGATGATAAAAGATGATACTCTAACCATGGTCATGCAAACCATGCAAACCCTGCCTGAAGCAACCCCTTTCGAGAACCTGAGCCAAAGGATTTTAGAAGTTGGAATACCTTATATTGAGCTATCTAGCGAAAAAAATGTAGATGAGCTTTTATATGCAGTATTATCTGGTTCCATTATTTTAATAGTGGATGGCATTAAAGAAGCCTATATAATTGACGCTCGCACCTACCCGGCCCGTAACCCAGAGGAACCAGATATTGAAAGAGTAGTGCGTGGTTCCCGGGATGGTTTTACAGAAACAATAGTATTTAATACTGCTCTGATTCGCCGAAGGGTACGGGATCCTAAATTACGAGTAGAACTATTAAGGGTTGGTAAACGCTCTAAGTCTGACGTTGCCTTGATATATATCAAAGATATTGCCAATCGAGAACTAGTCAATTATGTTCACGAGCAAATTAATAATATCGAAATCGATGGTATTCCCATGGCTGAAAAATCAGTGGAAGAGCTTATCGTCCCTGGCAGTATATGGAATCCCTTCCCTAAAGTCCGTTATACCGAGCGACCCGATGTAGCAGCAGCCCATCTTTTTGAAGGTCATATCTGCATTATTGTTGACACGTCACCCAGTGTGATTATTGCTCCAGCTACCTATTTTCATCATGTACAACATGCAGAGGAATACCGTCAAAGTCCAGCTGTAGGAGTCTACATACGTTGGCTTCGATTCTTGGCAATTATGAGCTCCATTTTTATTACCCCTTTATGGTTGCTTTTGGCTCAGTCTCCCGAATTATTACCTGCGAGTCTAGATTTTATAGGTCCCAAAGAAACTGGCAATGTACCTCTATTTGTTCAGTTTATTATTGCTGAAATTGCTCTGGATCTCATGCGAATGGCAGCAATACATACCCCTTCACCACTGGCAACATCCCTGGGAGTAATTGCCGCACTATTAATCGGTGATATTGCCATAGATATTGGTTTATTAATACCGGAAGTGATATTATATACGGCAATCGTGGCCGTAGGAACATACTGTACACCCAGTTATGAAATGGCCATGGCTAATCGTTTACTGCGACTTTTCATCCTAGCAGGTGTAGGTTTTTTACAATTACCCGGATTTATAGCCACCACCGTTTTAGGAATCTTAATGCTGGCTTTTACCAAATCATTCGGCGTACCATATCTTTGGCCTTTAATACCCTTTAAATATCAAGCTTTAAAGAGTATAATAGTACGTTCACCGGTGCCCGTGCAGCATCTTCGCCCTGAAGTTTTGCATCCTCAGGATGTTACCCCTCAACCCGGTCCTGCCTTTAAACGAAAAGGCAGAAAAAATTAACCACTTCCTCCTGCTGAAAGCAGACTGAAGTGGTACTCTATACTAAAATAATAATTATCATTCATTTTCCCGATCGATGTTAGTTATTGCAATAGGTCTTAAAGGAGCAACGGTAGAAATAGCATGTTTATAAACCATCTGTAATTTTTGCTCCTGCTCAACAATTACCGTAAAATTATCAAATCCTTTAACTATACCTTTTATTTGAAAGCCGTTAACTAAAAAAATAGTAACGGGCACCTTCTCCTTTCTTACCTGATTTAAAAAAGCATCCTGCAAATTCATTTGATTCTTGCTCATTAAGGTCAAGACCTCCATTCGATTAATATGCAAGCTATAAATATCATTCTACACCGCTGGTAATCTTCCTTCAATAACATTTGCAATTTTTTCAACCAATTGAGCTAAGTCATTATACTTGCTTACATTTAGCCATTGTATTCTTTGATCTTTCTTAAACCAGGTAATTTGCCTTTTGGCAAAATGGCGGGTTTCTCTCTTAATTTCATTAACCATTTCTTCTTTGGTTAAGAAACCATCTAAATAAAATAAAACTTGTTTATAACCTAGAGCTTGCATAGAGTTAAGTTCAGGGCCATATCCTTTTGCCCGCAGGCTTATAACCTCTTCCACCAGACCTTGAGCTAGCATTTCGTCTACCCTTTGATTAATGCGCTGATAAAGTTCATTTCGCTCCAGGTAAAAACCAAATACGCAGAGATCATAGAATTGGTCTGATTTTTTTTGTAAATAAGAAAAAGGTTTACCTGTAATCTCATACACTTCTATTCCCCGAATTATCCTTTTCTGGTCCTGGTTACTGATTTTAGCAGCATAGTGCGGATCAACGGTTTGTAAGTAGTTGTAGGCATAATCCAAACCCTTTTTATTAATAATTTCCTGCCATTTATCCCGAATTTCCTGGCGTGACTCCATGGGATAAAATGTATAATTGTCTACCAAAGCCTGATAATAGAGACCAGTACCACCTACTAATAAGGGTAAACAGTTCTTTTTGTTAAGGTCGGCAATTATTTGTTGTGCCTGTTTTTGATAATCTGCTACACTGTAATTCTCATCTGGTTCTACTATATCAATCATATGATGAATTACTTTCTGCTGTTCGGCAGGAGTAGCTTTGGCTGTGCCTATATCCATTCCTCGATATATCTGCATGGAATCACAGGAAATTATCTGCGCCCCAAGCCTTAAGGCCAATTCACTTGCTATTTTAGTTTTTCCTACCGCCGTAGGCCCAACGATTGCTACTAGCTTATCCAAAAAAAACCAACTCCTAAATAGACACTGATTACACTGATTACTTATGATTAACACTGATTTGGTTCCACTGCAAAAATAATAATGTGCAAATTTGAATGTATAAATATTCCGTCGCAGAACCTCCGCATGTGGCAACACCAACTGCTTGTTTTGCGGCTTCAGGGGTACGCTCCTATTCACGTCCATGTTCAGCAACCTAAATAGTGAGCGTAGGGAACATCAGAAGTAGCCGAAGGGTGAGTCGCTCTCGCCGCGTCCATGGGGCTCGCCCCCTTCCGCCGCTTCACCTTCGCAGGGTTTGCAACATTAATTGTGAAGCGAAGCGGAACATCAGAAGTACCCGGAGGGTGCTCCCATGCTCCGGTGACAGCTCCTGCATATTTATGCATTCAAACTGAGTTTTTGCAGTGGAAGTCATATTTCAGAATTAAAATTAAGAATTATTGAAATTTGTAATGAACAACCTCCGTAGCAATGAACCCCCCATGCCCAAAAGGCATAACCAATTGGCACCTAGTAAATACTAATGAAATAGTTTCAATAACTAGGTCGTCAGTACAAAAGAAAAAATCAGTGTAAATCTGTGCGCCCGAAGGGCCTGTGTAATCTGTGTCTATCCCCCTCCGGTTTTCCGCACCTATTATTCAAATTTATGCACATTATTACTTTTGGTAGCGGAATCAAACTTCAATTACCCCAAAGGCAATTTTGCGATGTTTGCTTCTGATAATAGGTTTAAATCCCAAACGTTCAAATTCGTTTCCAGCAGCCAATTCTTTAATTACTACCCTTTTGCGGGCAACCCGGCAGGCTTCCTCAACTGCTGCTTTATTAAGGGGTTGTTTATTGGCCAGAGAACGTAATGGTAAAATAGGCTGACTTTTTAATAATGGTTTTCTAAACATAGGGTCGAAATACACTATATCATAGCTATTATCTGGTAAATTCCTTAAAAAATTATAATGTTCACTATTAACTACTTCAATTCTCTTGATTGCCTCATCAAGCCAACTTATCTGAGAATTATAAAGTTTCATCCCCCATTTAACTATAGCAGCAATGGCAGGAGAAGATTCTAATCCTAATACCTTCCCATTAGAAGTAAAATAAGAAGCAACAATGGCATCGGCTCCTAACCCTAAAGTACAGTCCAGTAGCCTGTCTTCATTATTAAGTTGGCAGGCTTCAACAAAAGGGTCAGGAGTAGACTTTTTGCGGTACGCTTCCAGTCGATTCTTTGCCATACTGGGGTGAAAAAAGAACTTATTATCACCGCTGTATAATACCGGTCCCTCACTGTAACAGACTACCACCCCATTAGCCTGGTAAGTTTGCATTAATTCATTTATACTGCGCCTCTTTCTCTCAACAAAGACGAAGCCGCTATCTTTTAAAAAATCATTAATATATTCTATTTCCTTCATTCCTGCATGAGAAGTAGTCGCAATAATGTACATTATTACCTCTTAAATAACCTTTCTAATTCACTAAGGCTTATTTTTATTATTGTAGGCCGACCATGAGGGCAGTTTTTATAATCTTCGTTCATAAATAGGTCTGTTATAATTCTTTCCATTTCCGGCCAAAATAAACTATCTCCAGCCTTTACTGCCTTTTTGCAGGCCATAGTTTTAAGTGATTCGTCTCTAAGATCTAAAAGTGAATTATCTTGCCATAACTCTAATAGCTCATTTATGATATCTAACTCCTGTCCAACCATTGAGGCTGGAGCTGTACGTAGCAATACCGTATTGGGGGATATAACGTCTAGATTAAATCCTAGTTCTGTTAATAAACTTTGCTTTTTTTCAAGCAACTCCATTTGCTGTAATGGTAAGTCGATTGGCAGCGGTACTGCTAACAGTTGGGCAACTTCCGTTTTACTGGCATAAGACTTTTTCAGCCTGTTATATATGATTCTTTCATGAGCGGCATGCTGGTCAACTAAATATAAGGCCTGTTCACTTTCCAACAATATGTAAGATCTTAAACACTGACCAATAATCTTAAAGGCGCTGTTTTCTCTATTTTCTCTTTCGGCTTGTATGGTAGCATAGTATACTGATGAAGGGGTATCCCCCTTAGTACAAATATCTGGCTGAAGCGGTTCAGGTCTGGTTAAATCATAATTTATAGCCGTTTCATAAAGGCTAGAGGGTGAGAAAGAAATGCCCTTTTTATTCGCTTTATTATAAAACTGCTGGTTATTAAAAGAACTATAATCCACCTGATCCAGACAGTCTTTTATCACAGAGTATATTACTCGATAAACCGCCTTTTCATCCTGAAAACGCACTTCCGTTTTTTGGGGGTGGACATTAACATCTACTAAGCCTGGAGGTAGACTAATCATTAATATAGCTGCCGGGTATTCTCTGGATAACAAGCGTCCTTTATAAGCCTCATCTAATACTTTATATAGAAGAACACTGCGTACAGGGCGTTGATTAACAAAGAAAATTTGATTATTACGGTTTAAACGCCTCAATTCAGGACTCGAAATAAGCCCTTTAACACTATACTCTTCTCCCTTAAAGTCCACATCAATTAAATAACGGGCAAAATCCCGACCATAGATACACAACACTACATCCCTTAGTTTACCATTTCCTGGAGTTTTGAAGAATTTCTTTTTCTCATTAGTATAGGTAAAAGAAATATCTGGGCGGGCCAGGGCATACCTACAGATTATTTCATATACGTGTCTACCTTCACTAACCGGTGATCTTAAAAACTTACGCCTTACCGGAGTATTGAAAAACAAATCCTGGACAATAATCCTGGTTCCTTCCGGGCCAGGATAATTGTCCAATTTAAGAAAGTTTCCTCCTTCCAAGCAAGCAAAACCCCCTACCCCACCTTTCTTTTTAGTATAAATCTTAATACGTGATATTGAAGCAATGCTGGGTAGGGCTTCGCCGCGAAAACCGAGGGTGGAAATATTAAAAAGGTCTTCATCAGTTTTAATTTTACTGGTAGCATGACGTTGAAATGCCAGTGGTATTTCTTCCTTATCCATGCCCACACCATTATCCTCGACTTCTATACTAGCAATGCCTCCTTGACTGATACTAACTGTAATGTTAGTTGCTCCCGCATCGATAGCATTTTCAACTAATTCTTTAACTACGGAAGCAGGTTTTTCAATAACCTCCCCCGCCGCAATTTTATTAATAAGATTGTCATCTAAAGTTTTAATAGTCATAATTTACAGTACCTTTTCTGTTCCTTTTCTATTGTCCATACTACGGTACTCGTCACTAATACGGTCCTGCAAATAAACAAAATCATAAAGCTTATTTCCTGTCATATCTCCGTAATAAGAACGACCCTCAGCCTGGCAGTTAGAGCAGGCATTATGGGGTATAGATATGCAATAAACCCGATAGTGAGTTCCATCATGATGGTAGGCGCTAGAATCAATAAGCCTGAATCCAGCACAGTCGGGACATAGTCTAAGCTGTACTTTTTGCTGTTCGTTAATATAATCCGTATCGTAAAAAATTTGTTTGTTAGTCGTATAAAAACGCTCTTTCGTTTTACGATTCTTGGCTATAACCTCGTGTCTTTGTCGGAATGCATTTAATTGTTGAGTAACCATTTTCTTAATATATTCAAGGTTATTAGGTGATTCCTTCATTTTTTCCGGCCTATAGTCGGGTTCGCGCAAATTGCTGAAATCAATTCCTGCCATAGCCATTATAATTCCCATATTTACATAAGGGAGGGCTGTTTCTACGGAATAACCTCCTTCCAGGACAGCAATATCAGGAGCTAACCTGGCATTAAGCTTAGCGTAGCCTTGAGCACTAAAGCGCATACTTGCCAGAGGATCACTATAGTGATTGTCTTGTCCGGCTGAATTAATGATTATTTCCGGTTTAAATTCGTCCAATAAAGGAAGGATTAAATTATCCAGGGCATACAATATTCCAGTATCGGTAGTATTAGGTGCTAAAGGTAGATTAATAGTAGTGCCATAAGCTAAAGGACCTCCTAGTTCATCCATGAAACCAGAGCCCGGATAAAGGGTGCGTCCATCCTGATGGAAAGAAATAAATAGTACATCCGGATCATGGTAATATATTTCTTGAGTACCATCCCCATGGTGGACATCAGTATCTACTATAGCAACCTTTTTGATTCCATATTTCTGGCGCAGGTACTCTATCATAATAGCTTCGTTATTTATATTACAGAAACCACGATTGCCATGGCTTACACTCATGGAATGATGTCCCGGGGGACGGATTATTGCAAAGCCATTCTTGATTTCACCCTGCATAAAAGCATCAGCCATAACAAGAGTACAACCAGAAGATACCAGATGGGCTTCGGTTATCTGAGCTTTTACATCAGGTACACAAAAATGTACCCGCGCAATATCCTTAAAGCTAGCTAAACCGGGCTGGTATTCTTTTATTTGAGGTAAGTCCATTATCCCCTCTTCAAAAATTTGGTCACGGGTATAAAGTAAACGTTCCTCCCTTTCTGGATGCGTAGGAGATATAGCCCAATCAAAAGCGGGGAAAAACATTATACCGGTTGGTTTCATTCTTTCACCCCCTTAAACTCCTCAACAAAACCCGGGGTAATTTGTATTCCTACATCAAAAAGCTTACCTATACTATTCCAGCCTCTAATCATGTTAAACTGTTCTTCTAAAAAGAAACTTGATTCCTTAACATAACTGGACATCCCTCTCTCTGCGCCAATTCGTTCCAGGTAATTGCGAGCTAACTGCTTCGCATCTTTTAATTGAAAATTATGCACTTTGTCCAGATGGCCGCTTACTCCACCTGGGTCTAACTGATACTGTCGGGTTTGAGTATCAACATGGAGGTTTACGGTAAGAGTTGGTCTAGCCACTGCTGCTCCTAGGGCATTAGCAACATCAGAATAGCGGTGAAAGTAAGCCTCAACCTGCATATCCCGGGCTAATTCAGGTATTATGGCCCGGGAGGCAGCACCAATACCAATAATTTTATCTAATCTGAATTTGCGCTTATTTACTACTTCCCAAACTTTATAGGCTGGCTCATTTTCCCATTCTTTAAACATGTTTTCAATTAAATTACGTAATCGTTTAATAACTATAGCAACTACTTTTGAACATAACTCCTCTCGTTTTAAACCTGCCGCTGAACTCAATCTATCCAGGGCGACTGCGGAAAGGGTACTATCACCTATGTTTAGGTTAAATTGACAGTTAAAAGCATCAGTAACAGTAGGGTTGCTACCGCCAAAACAGGCAGCTGCACCCTTACGTATAGGTTCTACTTCTGGTTGACCTGCACTTATACTTATACTGCTGTCGCCACCCAAAGCAATAGAGCGAACAGCAAAGGCATTAACATGAGTGTAGCGTTCATTTATGCGAGCTCCCTTAGACGCATAAAGAGGAACCCCTTCTATTATTAAGGCAATATCAGTGGTTGTTCCCCCAATATCAATTACCACAGCATTGGATTTATCCCGGCTTAGTGCTAGGGCACCCATGGTACTGGCAGCTGGTCCAGAAAAAACCGTTTCACATGGCATGTTACGAGAAAGATTTATAGGCAAAGTACCTCCGTCTGCTTTAAGAATATGAACCTCACTTGTAATTTGCCTGGCGGCCAGAGCTTCATTGATTTCATCTACAAAACTATTCCATTCCTTACTGGTCAAGGCCGTATAGTAGGTAGTAGCTGCCCGGCGTGGAAAATTAAGCTTGCCCGCTATTTCATAACCTAAAAAAACTTCTAATTCAGGATACCTTTTTTGTAAATAATCGGCTGCCTGCCTTTCCAGGTTGTTATTTCGATGGCTAAATTTCCCGACAATAGCTACCCTCTTTATACCAGCCTTATTTATTTCTTCCCCTACCGCCTGAAGTTGGCTTTTATCAAGTGGATCTATTTCCCTGCCCCGAAAGTCAATACTTCCATCAAGGAAAAAGCTATCCTTACTGATGTTATAGGAATGTGCGGGTAGTCCATAACCGGGGATAAGTACTATTGCAGTGCGCTCCCCTCTTCCAGTAGCTAGTAGATTAGTTACTACCGTAGTACTTAATACTATCCGAGTAATTTTATCTTTATCCTGCTGGGCCAATAGCTCATCTAAGATTTGCAATACACTAGCTTTTATGTTTTTTTCATCAGTGGGAACTTTGGCAGTGGTAATCACTTCTCCCTGGTCAAAAATAACCCCATCAGTATAAGTACCACCAACATCAATTCCAATCAACAAGCTTCCTCACCTCCATATAAATACTTTAGGTAAAACTTTCCTTCCAGCGATAAAGTAAATTTAAAGCCTCGCGGGGGCTTACGCTGTCCACATCTAACTGCCGTAGTTCCTTTTGCAAGGGATTTTCCTCCGAAAATAGCTCTAATTGTACCACAGGCTCTGGTTTACTATTATTAGGAGCATTCTCCCATTCAGTTAAAATGGTCTGAGCTCTTTTTACCACTATATCCGGTACTCCAGCCAGTGCCGCCACATGTACACCATAACTGCGATCAGCTTTTCCGGGAAGTACTTTCTTTAAAAAAACCACACTATCACCACTTTCCAACACAGAAACACACAGGTTAAAGATTCCCGGGTACTCCTCAGGTAAGGTGGTTAACTCATGATAATGGGTTGCAAATAAGGTTCGCGCCCTAATTCGTTCATAGATATATTCACTTACAGCCCGGGCAATACTAAGCCCATCATAAGTACTAGTTCCTCTTCCAATTTCGTCCAGTATAATAAGACTTTTAGAAGTAGCATTGTTTAATATATTTGCTACCTCAACCATTTCTACCATAAAAGTACTTTGTCCCGCTGCCAGATCGTCGGAAGCACCAACTCGGGCAAATACCTTGTCGGCAATGCCAATATGAGCTTTTTCAGCCGGAACAAACGACCCCATTTGAGCCATAATTAACAAAAGCGCCGCCTGACGCATATAGGTGCTTTTCCCCCCCATATTAGGCCCGGTAATAATTGCAAAGCTTTTGTCATCTTTATTAATTTTCAGGTCATTAGGTATAAAACGGCTTTTATGGAGGTTTTTTTCTACCACCGGGTGACGGCCGGCTTTTATTTCTATTACTCCACTCTCATCTACCAAAGGGCGCTGATAATTGTTTAAGTAAGCGACTTCAGCCAGAGAGGCCAGCACATCGAGCATAGCAATAGCAGCTGCAGTTTTTTGTATTCTCCCCAAATGCATACTCAAGTCCTCTCGCAGTTCTAAAAAAATTTGTTGCTCCAACGAAATGAGCCTTTCTCTGGCTCCCAGGATTTTTCCCTCAAATTGTTTTAATTCCTCGCAAATATACCTTTCGGTATTAACCAAAGTTTGCTTACGTACATAATCAGGAGGTACCAGATGCAGGTTAGGTTTGGTAACTTCTATGTAATAGCCAAATACTTTATTATAAGCTACTTTTAAGTGCTTGATTCCTGTCCTTTGTTTTTCCCTGTTTTCAAAATCTATTAACCAGTGCGATCCGTCCCGGGATAATTGCCTCAGTTCATCTATTTCTGCATTAAACCCGTTTTTTATTATGTTCCCTTCACGAATTGCAGCAGGTGCTTCTTCATTAATAGCCTTATCTATCATGTTATATATATCCAAAAGACTATCTGCTGCGATTATTTCAGCCAGAAGTTCACAACCCGTTAATGGTAATCCCTTAATTTCGGTCCAAGACTTGATGGAGCTTTTGAGAGCCAGCATATCACGAGGACTTGCAATTGCCCCTCCTATACGGGAAGCCAGTCTTTCCATATCATATATTTTTTCTAATAATTCTCTTATTTCATTTCTTAAGGCATAATCTTCCTTTAGCAACTGTACCGCATCAAGCCTAGCGTTAATGGCTTCAATATCTTTTAGCGGTTGCTCCAACCAATGCTTTAGCATTCGCTTTCCCATCGCAGTACCACATTGATCCAGAATCCCTAATAAAGATCCTTCCCGGCGCCCATCACTAATAGTCGAACTTAGTTCTAGATTTCTCCTGGTAGTATGATCCATTTCCAAGTAATTATCATTCTTATATACGCTCAGGCTTTGTAAATGTTTTAGAGCATTTCTTTGGGTATCTTGCAAAAAAAATATAATAGCTGCAGCAGCTTTTATTCCTGCGGTATATCCTTTTAAACCGAATCCCTCGAGGGTAGTTACCTGAAAATGATCAAATAATATTTCCATAGCCTGGTCTAACTTAAGAGCCTTTTCACTAATAGTACTAATTGTCATTTGGTTATAGGTGGAATTATCAAAATATGTACCGGTAAAGCTATCATATTCAGCCACCAGGCATTCAACCGGAGCTAAGCGTTGCAACTCATTTTTAAGCTGCGCGGGCTCACTTATTTCACATACTTTAAACTCCCCTGTGGATATATCGATATAGGCAAACCCGATTAGATCTCTTTCTTCTACGATAGCAGCCAAATAATTATTTTTATTATCTTTTAGCATAGAGTCTTCAATGACTGTACCCGGAGTTACTACACGAATAACTTCCCGCTTTACAATTCCTTTGGAATATCTGGGGTCTTCCATTTGTTCACAAATAGCTACTTTATAACCCCGGTTAATAAGCCGGGAAAGGTAACTGTTAACCGCATGATAGGGGACACCACACATTGGTACTTTACTATCCCCCCCATCACGGGCCGTCAAAACAATATCCAGTTCTCGTGAAGCCAGTTGGGCATCTTCAAAAAACATTTCATAGAAGTCACCCAGGCGAAAGAATAATA
>ENA-OWOZ01000648-OWOZ01000648.1-bioreactor-metagenome-genome-assembly--contig:-NODE-648-length-40657-cov-22.127107_pt1 | contig 40657 bp, 32 predicted proteins | sample MGYA00238140_ERZ651804 | MGnify/ENA primary metagenome ERZ651804 (study PRJEB26910, sample SAMN07631232) | bioreactor metagenome | isolation source: Switchgrass digestor | place: USA: Dartmouth...
TGGTGAGCCATCGGGGAGTCGAACCCCGGACACCATGATTAAAAGTCATGTGCTCTGCCAGCTGAGCTAATGGCTCATATTCTACTGTGTTTTGTGCATCACACAGTTATATATATTACAACAGAATAAGGTGCTCTGTCAACATTATTTTTAAAAAAGTTTCTTTACTTAAATATGCACATGTTTTAAAGCAAATATACACGCGTTTAAAAGGCTCAGGGAGCTTCTCTTTCTCCCTGAGCCATCATTATACTATTATGGTCTGTTCTCTGTCTTTTCCCACACCAATCATTTTTATTTTTACACCTACAAGCTCTTCTATTCTCTTTAAATACTTCTTTGCATTGTCAGGAAGGTCATTATAATTCCGAACATTCGAAATATCCGTATCCCATCCGTCAAACTCCTCATAAACAGGCTCGCATTTTGCAAGCTCTTTAAGGCTGCAAGGAAAGCTTGTTATTTCCTGACCGTCCTTCTTATAAGCAACACAGAGTTTTACTTTGGGGAGTTTCCCTATTGTATCAACGTGGTTTATTGCCAAACCAGTAAGTCCGTTTATTCTGGCAGCATAACGTATCATAACGAGATCCAGCCATCCGCAACGTCTCGGTCTTCCTGTTGTAGTCCCATATTCCCATCCAAGTTCTCTTATCTTATCACCTATTTCATTGTCCTGCTCTGTCGGAAAAGGTCCTGCCCCCACTCTTGATGTATAAGCCTTTAGTACCCCATATACCTCATTGATATATACAGGTCCTATTCCTGCACCGACACAAACTCCTCCTGCAATAGGATTGGAAGACGTTACAAAGGGATATGTTCCGAAATCAAGATCCAATAGTGTTGCCTGTGCTCCTTCAAACAATATTTCTTTATCCTGTTCTATAGCATCAAATATGACAGCATTCACATCGGTAACGTACTTTTTAAGCTTCCTCCCATACTCGAGATATTCGGATATAATCTGTTCCTCATCGAGTCTTTGCCCTCCATATACCTTCTCAATAAGAAGGTTTTTAATCTTGAGGTTGTCTCTGGTTTTAGCAATAAACACCTCTTCATCAACAAGGTCACACATTCTGATTCCGGATCTATCAGCTTTATCACAATAGCATGGACCGATTCCTCTTTTTGTTGTTCCTATTGAGTCCTTCCCTCTAAATTTTTCCTGAAGCTCATCCAACACTCTATGGTATGGCATTATGACATGTGCCCTATCACTCACAAAAAGCCTTTCGGTGCTTATTTCCCTCTCATTAAGCTGCTTCATCTCATCCAGTAAAACAGCAGGATCAACTACCACTCCATTTCCAATAATGCATGTCTTTCCCTCGTGTAAAATACCCGATGGAATAAGATGCAGTGCATATTTTTCTCCATTGACTACTATCGTATGTCCGGCATTATTTCCACCGGAAAAACGTACCACTACATCGGAGGTTCTGGCTAACATATCAATATATTTGCCTTTGCCCTCGTCGCCCCATTGTGTACCAATTACAACTCTGGTAGCCATTCTACCATTCCCCCTTTTTACGGAAGTCAGACCACAAACAATACTATTAATGGTACTGTAAATCCACATATTTTTATAAACCAAGCAAAAACTAAAACTATGCCAGTTTAATTAAAATTCCCACGATATATAATATCAAAAAAAAATAATTAATACAATAAAAAAATCCGAACATTTGCATTGAATAAGCATAAAATAGTTCGGACTTTATTTGTGATATAATTTACAATGCGACCAAACAAGCACCATTGGCCAATGTTTCTTACTTAATCACCTTTGTAAACTCAGAAAAGAAAACGCATCGGTGGAAAAATTTTTCGGATTGACTGATAATCCAATTATTTCTTATCAAAATACTCGTTCAGTTCTTTTACAAGCTTATCCGCATCTATTCCATGAACCGCACAAGCATCTTCAATGCTCTCTCCCGACGAGGACGGGCAACCCAAACAATGCATCCCATTGTTGAGAAATATAGGTGCAGTACCTCTGTCCATTTGTAATACATCGGATATTATCATATCTTTCGTTATCTTAGCCATTTTAGTCCCTCCTAATCATTATATTATAATCAATTTACTTCGCGTAAATATATTATACACTACCGGCTGATAAAAATATACACATTTCTTTTATACATACGTACAATTTACCCTGTCCGCATTCCGATATTTATCCTTTCCCACGTGGTATAAGTCGTCTCCATTGCTGTCAATTATCACAACTGCCGGGAAATCCTTCACGGTAAGCTTACGTATTGCCTCTGTCCCCAATTCCGGAAAAGCAATTACCTCCTGGGCAACTATTGAACGTGCAATTAATGCCCCTGCTCCTCCAATTGCTCCAAAGTATACTGCATTGTACTTCTTCATTGCATCTACAACTTCTTTGCTTCTCAACCCCTTTCCTATCATACCTTTTAGTCCGAGCTCTATCAGTTTGGGGGCATAAGCATCCATCCTGCTGCTGGTTGTAGGTCCTGCCGAACCTATTACTTCACCGGGTCTTGCCGGGCACGGCCCCACATAATAAATAATCTGATTTTTTATATCAAAGGGAAGGGGTTTCCCTTCATTTATAAGGCTGATCATTTTCTTATGTGCGGCATCCCTGGCTGTATATATCGTTCCGTTTATGGTCACGGTATCTCCTGCTTTGAGCATTTTTATCTTTTCTTCATCAAAAGGAGCCTCCAATGTATATTTCATATTTACCACCCTTCTTTAAAAAATAACAATCAAATAACGGCTTCCGAATGTCTTGTGACATGACAGCTTATGTTTACAGCTACAGGGAGGCCTGCAATGTGCGTCGGGAACACCTCTACATTGACGCCAAGAGCCGTAACTCTGCCTCCAAGACCCGCCGGTCCAATTCCCAACCTGTTTATGCTTTCAAGCAATTCCAATTCCAATTCCCTGATACGGGGTTCACTGTTTCTTTCGTCAATAGGTCTTAGCAAAGCCTTTTTAGCCAACAATGCCGCCTTTTCCATGGTTCCCCCTATGCCTACACCGACAATTATGGGTGGACATGGGTTGGGTCCCGCTTTATCCACTGTCTCAATTATAAATCTCTTTACTCCCTCAATTCCCTCTGAAGGTGTGAGCATCTTAAGTCCGCTCATGTTTTCGCTGCCGAATCCCTTCGGAGCCACTGTTATTTTTATTTTGTCTCCGTCAACTATATTATAATGAATAACGGCAGGAGTATTGTCCTTGGTATTAATTCTTTCAAAGACAGGATCATTAACTACTGACTTTCTGAGATATCCCTTGTCATAACCTCTTCTTACCCCTTCATTTATTGCATCGGTAAGGCTTCCGCCGGTAATATGTACATCCTGCCCAATTTCCAAAAAAACCACCGCCATACCGGTGTCCTGACAAATAGCCATCCGTTCTTTACGGGCAATCTCAGCATTTTCAATAATTTGCTCCAAAATCTCTTTTCCGTTTTCAGACATTTCCGTCTGAACACCTTTTTTAAGTCCATTTTTTATATCGTCATTTAAATTGTAATTTGATTCTTGACAAAGTCTCTCCACAGCTTCAATAATTTCATTAATATTAACGGTTCTCATATTATCCTCCAGATATAGTTTAGCCACAATACCTTTTGTTTCCTTTTATTGCGACAACAAAACCCACTTTTTAATTCTAGTATAGTGTTCTGCATTTTGCAAGAAAGATTAATTTTTATTATTTTCATTTACCCATAGGACTTTTTCCAGTATCTCTGGTATAATAAATATGAGAAGGCATAACGATAACCTTTTTTTTGGCGATGTTATGCGTTTTTTGCTCTTCGAAAATTCTCAATACCAGTAATTCTCGTAACTTCATAGGAAAGGGGTTTTTATTTTGAGTACTCCTCAAAACATTTTGGTTTGTGTGACACAGCAAATTACATGTGAAAGATTAATATTAAAAGCTGCAGAATATAGGAACGAATTAAAAGGCGACCTCTTTGTTATTCATGTCGCAAAAAACGAATGGAACTTCCTGGATAATATAAAAGAAGGTGAGGCTTTAGAATATTTATTTAAGATATCAAAATCAGTAGGTGCCAATTTGTCGGTATTGAAGTCCGATAACATAGTCCAAACTATTGTTGATTTTGCAAGAGAACATAAAATAACACATATTGTTATGGGAAAATCCCCCAATGACCACAAGGAAAACAATTTCTATACCGAACTTAAAAGTATGTTGGATGATATAGAAATCCATGTAATACCTCAAGTCGAAATATGACAAATATGACCGAAGCAGCCACATTTAAACTTTTGGCTAAATATTATACACCTTATTATTATATTATGCAAGTATTTCTAAAATTTTTTAAAAAAATTTTGCTTAAAATCACTAAAATGTTCGTAATTACTTGACTTTACACGGTTTTCATTATAAAATAATGTCGAATTCCATATTAAGGAGGTTGTGTAAATGAATAAAACTGAGTTAGTAAATTCCATTGCTTCCAAGTCTGGTCTTAGCAAAAAGAACAGCGAAGCTGCTTTGAATGCTTTCCTTTCTTCTGTTGAAGATGCACTCAAAGGCGGCGATAAGGTAGTTCTTGTTGGTTTCGGTACTTTCGAAGTTAGACAAAGAGCCGCAAGAAAAGGAAGAAATCCCCAGACTAAACAAGAAATCACAATCCCTGCATCAAAAGCACCTGTATTTAAGGCAGGTAAAGGGTTAAAGGAGATTATTAATAAGAAATAAATCTCGTTTTTCTCAATGAGGGATAATTAATAATTAAATTATTAAAGGCCTATCATAGTGATGGGCCTTTAATAATATTCATCAATATACATTGCCAATTTCAATCATTTCAGTTTTTTATTTGTTACCGTATATCCATGGTTATCCTGATTCTGTCAGCCATCATTGCAATACATTCTGAATTTGTAGGTTTTCCTTTACTGCTATTATATGTATATCCGAACAACGAATCCATTGTATCGGGATTCCCCCTTGACCATGCACTTTCAATAGCATTTCTTATTGCTCTTTCAACCTTTTGTGCAGTAGTATTAAACTTTTTAGCCACTTCAGGATACAAAGTCTTTGTAATTGAGGTAAAAGCTTTGTTGTTTAAAACCGTTTGGATAATAGCTTCCCGCAGATACTGATATCCTGCCATATGAGGCGGAATACCTACCTCATGCATTAAATTTGTAACCTCCACCTCAATCTCATAGGTCCTATCAACATTGGCGCTGGAGTTTATCATATCCGTATTTTTCACAACAGGCTTATTCGAAAAAGCTGACATGTACTTTTCTTTATACAACTGCCGGATTCTTTTTACCAAAACTTCAGCATCAAAGGGCTTTATTATGTAATATTCGGCACCAAGTGCAACTGCCCTTTGAACAAAAACGTCCTGTCCGATTGCAGTAAGCATAATATACATCGGTCTGAAATCTATTTGCATTGAAGACAGCCTTTCCAAAACTCCCAACCCGTCCAAATTAGGCATAATAATATCCAGCACTACCACGTCAGGCTTAAGAGATACAATCATCTCTATAGCCTGCAAACCGTCCTTTGCAATTCCTATAACTTCTATGTCCTCATATTGATCCATATACTCTTTTAACAAACCTGCAAACTCATAATTATCATCAGCTATCAAAACAGAAATTTCGCCCTTCATCACGTTTTCCGCCTTTTCTATAATAATAAAGAATAAAGCCAAACTGTATTATGATTTTCGTGAAAACTTTCACATTCTCATTGGTATTTTGAAAAAATTATTATAAAGCTATTTAACATTGCTTGCGAAAAGGTTATCAGCTTTTGTATTAAAACTAATAAAACCGTAGAAGGTACACAGCCTCAAAACAATCTACAAATTGTATTATAATATATAACTTTATAAAAAATACTTATTTTTCTAATTTAACTGCACAAATTCATATCAGCTCCGGATTTAGACATTAATCCAACAAAATCCGGAAAAGTTACATTGATGGCTTCCGCTGTATCTATAATTGTTTCTCCGTCCGCATTAAGCCCCGCAACGGCTAATGCCATTACTACCCTGTGGTCATGGCATCCATCCACTCTGCATCCTTTTAAACGGCTTCTTCGGATGACAAGCCCATCCTCAAGCTCCTCTATATCTGCACCCATAGCGGTAAGCTGCTCACACATAACATGAATCCTGTCCGTCTCCTTAAGCCTTGCCTGAGGTACATTTACAAGCCTGGTCTCTCCTTCTGCAAAGCATCCCGCAACAGCCATAATCGGAAGTGCGTCCGGTATTGCATTCATATCAATTTCTCTTCCTATTAGCTTATCACCCTTTATAATGATGCTTCCTTCCTGCGTCCTAACCTTTGCCCCCATATCCTCCAGTATGGTAAATACTTCCTTATCTCCCTGTGGATCAGTCATATCCAGATTATCCAGAATAAATTCCTCGCCGGATATGGCAGCTAAAACCGCAAAAAAGCAGGCTGAAGAAAAATCCCCCGGAATTGTAACATTAAAGGGATTATAGCTCTGTGCACCCTTAATATAAAAAGTCTTGTAGTCATGATTCTCATACTTTATTCCCTGCTTATCAAGCCACCACATGGTCATATCGACATAAGGTCTCTCATTAAGCCTTGTAACGTTTACTTCCGTATCGGATTCAATAACCGGTGCATTTATAAGTATGGATGAAAGATACTGGGAAGTAACAGAATCAATATCCGTGCTGCCCCCTTTAAGTCTTCCCTTAATGACTACGGGTGCCATTCCGTTATCCCTTGTTGAAAAAGCTTGACCGCCAAGATTTCTTATTGCACTCAATAACGGCGCCAAGGGTCTTTTTCTTATCTGACTATCCCCTGTAAAAACTGAATAACCCTCGCCAAGGGCTGCCGTCATCACGCCAAACCTAAGAGTTGTACCCGAATTACCTACATTTACAACATCCGAAGGAGTCTTTGGATTTGCTCCAAAGCCCTCAATAACATATCTGTCCTCAAAATGATCAATTTTAGCTCCTAAAGCCCTACAAGCCTCCACAGCAGACAATGCATCACTCGAAATAAGAGGCCTCCTAATTTCTGATTTCCCTTGGGCAAGTGCCCCCAAAAATAACGCCCTAATAGTATGGGACTTTGAACCGGGAATCATGATCCTACCGGAAGCTTTCGATTTTCTAACTTTTAATATCATATCAATAATCCTTTCTACCGTACTAAGTATCATCATATTAATGCTTTGAATATCATGCAATAAAAAAACAATACCGCATTACCTATACTAGATCTCTCTATATATATTTTAATATAAAATGGGATTTAAATAAATAATCAATATTTTTTATCAAAATACTTGAACGAAGTAAGCCTTGCCCGCTCCCATGGGTTATTTAGAGGCTACGAAATTTCGAATCTTAAGTTTTCTTCTGTGCTTTTCTTTGTATTAATCACTGCACCCGCAGCTTTGAGTAAACATGCTGTTTTAAATCTTCCAATTTTGTGTTAAAATTATTATAAAATTAAAAAATCAAAAGGTCAGGTATTTATAATGAGTGGTACGATATTATTGATTGAATACTCCGAATATGAAAGAGAAAAGATCAAAATAGTGTTCGATAATATTGGAGAGTTTGAGTTTATTGAAATAGATAACCTTAAGAAGCTCTACAAGACCATTTCTACCCTAAAATCAGTTACGTTGGTAATTATGGATTTAGAATTTCCTGTTGAAAAGGAAGGCATTGAGACCCTGTCAATGCTCAGGAAGAATTCTTCAACTGCAAACACTCCTATCATCATTGTAACAAAAGCAGATTATGATGTCTACCGCCATGCTGTTCAAAAGTTTAAAGTAAAGGACTTCATAACTAAGCCCTATCAAACAAAGCGCCTTGAAAATTCCATAAGGAGTGTATTAAACATAGAGCACAATTTCAGGTATGAATTCGACAGTGCAAATGTAATTACAATGTCAATTGAAGATTACATTTCCAAGGAGTTTAAAATAGCCTCCAGAGCAGGCCAAAATCTATCCATAATTCTTATTACTCCCATAGAGCTTAAAAAGGAGACCTTGGAGCAATCCAAGATAACACCGGAACTAAAGGAACAGATATATAAAATAGCTATTGAAAAAGTCAGGACTATGTCAAGATCTACAGATACAGCTCTTTTAAACGGTAACAGGGATATCCTTGTGATCTTGCCTTTTACCGATTCCTCTGGGGCTCAAAAGGTTTTGGAAAAAATTAAAAACGGCGTTAATGAAGGTCTTCAAGGACTTGATATCAATTACAGCGATTATTTTTATTCTGTTTCTGTGACCTTTCCCAGTGACGGAAAGTCGTTTCAAACCCTCATGGAAAAAGCAGTCAAAAAGGTTGAAGATAAAATAATGCTGGAGAAGATCACATCCTTAGGAGCAGACACCATTGATAATGCAAGAAAAACATATAAAAAGTACAAAATATAAATCAGATTACAGTAATAAATATGTTGGACAAAGGATTTAAAACTAATGAATTGGTGGAAAGAACTATGAATGATATAGAACTTATTGCAACAGCTGCTGCCGGTGTTGAGTCGGTAGTAAAACATGAAGTAAAAAAACTTGGATTTTCCGATATAACGGTTGATAATGGCAAAATAATGTTTAGAGGAGATATTTCAGCAATTCCCAAGGCAAATCTGTGGCTTAGATGTGCCGACAGAATATTGCTCAAAATAGGTGAATTTGAAGCACAGACTTTTGAAGAACTCTTTGAAAAAACCAAGGCACTTCCTTGGGACGAGTGGATAACCCGCGACGGAAAATTTACTGTACTGGGCAAATCGGTAAAGTCTAAACTTTTTAGCATTTCAGATTGCCAGGCAATTGTAAAAAAAGCCGTAGTTGAAAAACTTAAGTCAAAATATCATGTGGAATGGTTTGAAGAAAACGGTCCCGAATATACCATACAGGTTTCTATTCTCAAGGATATTGCTACCCTTACAATCGATACAAGCGGAACTGCATTGCATAAACGGGGATACAGGGAAAAAAATGTTGTTGCCCCGATAAAGGAAACTTTGGCGGCAGCAATGATATTAATAAGCTATTGGAATAAAGAAAAAGCTTTGCTTGATTGTTTTTGCGGATCAGGTACCATCCCAATTGAAGCCGCATTGATAGGTAAAAATATCGCACCGGGTCTCAATAGAAGTTTCGCCTCAGAAGAATGGCCTGTTATCGCCAAAGAAATATGGAAACAAGAAAGAGTTAAAGCACTCCAGGCCATTGATCAGGACATTAAGCTAAAAATATATGCTTCGGATATAAGCCATGATGCGGTAGATTTAGCCAGAGAAAACGCTTTTAATGCGGGAGTTGACGATTGTATCGAATTTTCTGTCTGTGACTTTAAAGACGTTCGTATAGATGATGAATACGGAGTAATTATATGCAATCCTCCTTATGGGGAAAGGCTGGGTGAGCAGAAGGAAATTGCATTGCTTAATAAGGAAATCGGAAGGGTATTCTCCAAGTTTGAAACCTGGTCAAAGTACATTATTACTTCTTCAGAAGAGTTTGAAAAGCATTACGGTAAAAAAGCCGATAAGAAGCGAAAGTTATATAATGGAAATATCAAAGTAGACTATTATCAGTATTTCGGTCCTAAGCCGAAGCAAACTATATAATTAATTTTAAAAAGGGTGCATATTATTCTAAACAGTTTATTTATTGCACCCCTCAAAGCAGTTTTATTTTAAAAATGTCGAAAAGGACGGTTTTACCGTCCCTTTTACCTTATTTATACACGATTAAATTGAATTTTTCCTTCGTAATTGATTTTAGCCTCATCTATGGTAATTTGTAATAGCTCATACAATGTCGCACCGCCACACAGAACACTTACAAATTCATTTAGGGCTTCAATTCCTCTTTTTTCCTGAGAATATTTTTTAATTGTCCGCTTGATACCATTATAAAGTTTCTGTTGGTCATTTGCATCTATTTCATCCTTAATAATTTCCGAAAAAAAAGAGGCAAGATTGGGTACTTTATGTTCCAAATTCTCCATCTCTTCCAGTAATCCCAGAATTTTATCATTAGCTATTGCTTCTATATTGACTCCTCCTTCCTGTGATTTTTTAAAGCATCTGCAAATTGTAAGCTGCATTTCAATAATTCAAAGGAAGCCGTGTCCTGAAAATATTTGTGTAATACAATGTTTTATAAATATTATTTAGTATCTGACACACAATTAAAATTTATTACTAAGAAATTATCAAATAATCGATGATTTAAAAATTGAATTCAAAAAAATAAGAAAAAGTTTGAAATTTGGTTTTATTTGTAGTATAATAAAATTAAAGAAAATATGAATATTTTACTTTTGATAAAGGCAAATTCATCGAAAGGTGAAGACGCAAAGCCACGAGTCTAAGGTGTTAAAAACACTATGATAGTCGGGTTGCCAAAAGTTATTAGGAGATTGTGCTTAATAGCTCTGTTTGGTATACCCATTCAGAGCTTTTATTATTGGCATTTAATTAACTCAAAGCGGCAACAATCAGGGACCCTGAGATTAAGAATTCACAATTTAATCCACATCCCAGCCCTTTCTGATAAAGGCAAACTCAATGAAAATTGAGGACGCAAAACTACAGATCTTCGGTTTGAAATCCAAATGTTAGGTTCGAATTTCAAACCATGATGGCTGAGTTACCAAAAAAGGGAGGTATTATTATGAAAAAGTTCTTTAAAAGCTTTGCCGTTATTATCATTGCCATGTTACTCTTTACAAATGCCGCAGTTGCTGAACCTCTAACATCCCAAGAGTATATCAATTCTAACGGTGTCTCTCTTCAAGTAGTTCCGACAGTACTCGAAGGAAAAATAACACTTACCGGCGAAACAAATAGGAGTCTGATAAAAATCCTTGTTATCAAAGGCGAGACACAACGTTGGTATGATGTTAAGCTCCAAGACGGTAAATTCAATGAAGAAATATGGTTTATCGACGGTGTCGGTGAATACCAGGTTTCTGTCCTGGTTCACAAGGAGGGCAGAAGATATACCTTCGGTCCTACAGTTTATGTAAAAAATACCGTTGAAGTTAACCGTTTTTTAGTTCCTACTTTGCATGTTGAAAGCAACAATGAAAAAATAATTGCTCTGGCACAGGAAATTACCAAGGATTGCAAATCCGATGCTGAAAAAGCAAAGAGCATATATGATTGGGTAACTGCAAATATTGTATATGACTATAAAAAATATATTAGGCAAATGAACAACGACTATGATAACGTATACGGTGCATTAAACACACTGGAAACCAAAACCGGCGTTTGCTATGATTATGCCGCTCTTGTAGCAGCATTAGGCCGTGCATCGGGTTTACAGGTTAAAATGATAAAGGGCAATTTCAAAAGCGCACTAAGAAGTGAATTGCACGCATGGAATGAAATCTACATTTCTGAGGAAAACAAATGGATTCCTGTTGATTCAACCTTCGGTGCCTCAATGAGATCCAACTATTTTGACAATAATGATTTCTACAAGGATCATGAAAAACTTGAGGAATATTAGTCACATCACTGTAAAACATCTTGCCTGACATAGCAATAACATCTCCTATTTATGTGTCTGAATTATTCATATCATATCATTTTAAAACTTGTGGGCATTTAAGCCCACTTTTTTTTTCATTGTTATAAAATCTCCGGGTTATCGATCGCCATCGCTTTTTTACCGTTTCACTTCATTAAATCCCACAAATAAAAGCTCGGGACATCGAGTCCCTTCCCTTTTGCCTCTTTCATTTCATTCCAAGAGGCCAAATAAAAGCTCGGGACATCGAATCCCTTCCCTTTTGCCTCTTTCATTTCATTCCAAGAGGCCAAATAAAAGCCCCCGGAAGAAAACTTCTGAGGGCCTTATGGCTTATTTGACTATTACTTTATAACTGTTAGTTCAACTTTTCAAGTAACACTTCATTTCCGTTGACGTCAATCTCATATTTGTGAGTAATGACTCCCTCTGCTATATCTTTATATGCCCAATGATTTGCAGGTACATCCACGAAGTCAAGAGTTGCATCATACAGAGGTCCTCTTTTAAGTGCTCTGTTTATCAAAGCAACGGATTCTGCTCTCTTAATACTTGCATTCGGTCTAAATGTATCATCGGGATATCCTTTTATGTATCCTTCTCCCACCAGCGTTTCAATGTTTTCCTTTGCCCAGTGTCCATCTATATCTTTTAATGAGCTTACATTATATGTTTTTCCTTCGAGCATGCCATGTTTTTTTAGATATTTGGTCACAACAGTTGCAAATTCCGCTCTTGTTATAACCTTATCGGGCATAAACGATCCATCGGTATAACCGCTAAACAATCCCTCTGAAGCAACATATTTTATTGCCCAAGTTGCCCAATGAGTTTCACTTATATCGGTAAAACTAGTGCTGTTATTGCTTGAAGCCGTATCAGGAGTTGCTCCTGAAAGTTTCGCAAAGATTACGGCAGCTTCAGCTCTTGTTATATTATTTTCGGGCTTGAAAAGACCACCCGGATATCCAGACAAATATGCATAATGAATATTATTGGAAGCTTCTGGGCTTGATGTCGGTTGTGCTGTAGCTGTTGGTGTCGGAGTTGATGTTGTTGTTTCGGACGAAGTCTGTACTGGTGTTTCAGCCGGATCCGTACCCGGACCAACGTCCGAGCTTCCTTTTGGTGTAGCTTCTGATCCTCCGACAACCTCAACTTCACCTTCAACGACTTGAGGCGATGTTATCCTTTTAAGGTCCTTATCTGCAAATGACCCTAACTTTACAATCTCAATAGAGCTATTACCGTTGGGTACATCACTTTTTATCTTGGCATATATTACAGCAAATACTCCATCTTCAAAAATTGATTCCGTCCCCTCACCGCTGTCCTCGGAAAATAAAAATATTATTTCATTTTCTTTCTCATCAACATTTGATTCAAAACTCGAAGGGTTAAAAATTATTTTTCCGGCTTTTATACTCTTTATTTCAAGTACATCCGGGTCATAACTTAAAATAAAGTCACAGTTTGCAATACCACTATCCGGCACATTCTTAAATGTAATCGGAATTTCCACATCTTCACCGGGGTTTCCTACTACATCACCGATTGTAACAGTAAGTCCATTATCTTCTGCCAGCAAAAGAATAGAATTCATACTTGTTGCTATAAGGATAGCAATAACTGTTAATACCGCAAATATCAGTCTGTTTCTTCTCATATTAATCCTCCTAAATTGTATTTTAAATCATTTTTCCTACAAAAGATTTTATTAAATATAAAACTATAAATCAAGCTAAATCCGCTTCTTTGTTTTGATTTTACTGTTCACTCAATATTTCTTTTAGCATTTCTTCTCCACTGTTGTTAATAATAAATGTATGCTTCATTGCTCCTTCTGCTATATCTTCAAAAGCCCAATAGGTTGCAGGCACATCAGGAAAGATTTGTGTTGCCCCCTTCAGCGGTCCTCTTTGTAATGCCCTGTTTATTAACGCTACACTTTCAGCTCTTTTAATGTTATAGTCAGGCATAAATGTACCGTCAGGATATCCGTTAATATAGCCTAAATCCGCTAATTGTTCTATATACTGTCTTGCCCAATGCCCTTCGGTATCTTTGAATTTACCGGATGTTATTTCTTCTTCATTAAGACCCTTAGCTGCCTTGAGCAATTTAAATACGACTGTAGAAAATTCTGCCCTAGTAATATTGCGGTTCGGCTTGAAAGAACCGTCCGGATATCCGCTAAATAATTGCTTACTGGAAACATACTTAATTGCCCATGCTGCCCAATGATCATCGTCCAAATCGGTATAAGTCGGAATATTGCCGGTAACTTCGGTATTTTCATCAGCACCTAACAAATTAGCAAAAATCACAGCTGCCTCGGCTCTTGTAATTTTCTTCTCCGGTTTGAAGGACCCGTCGGGATATCCTCTTAAGTATGGATTATGTATAATTCCATCACCACCGGGAATAACAATTACCGGTTCAGTAACTGTCGGTGTTTGAGTCGGTCTTGGAGTAGGTCTTTTAGTTGGGGTGACAGTCGGTCTTGATGTAGCTAAAGGAGTCGTATTAGGTACTGTACCTGAAGCCGGTGTCGGCGTCGGTGATTGCAGCTTTTCGACTATTCTTATTTCGTCAGGCTGATATACATTGTATCCCATTAATTTTTTAGAATCCCAATCAAACATAAAAGTTCCCGAAACCGAATCCGGCATTCCTTTTGTTTCTGAAAACTTTATTGTTGTTTTACCGGCTTTCAACGCTTTAAAACCAATCTTGCATATAATACCTGTTTCTTCCGGTCTCCCGCTTTCCTTGTATTGATTTACGAATAAGTATGTATTAGATATATTTATAATTCCCTTAGCAATATCGTTATCTGCAAACTGAATTGGTTGATATTTGCTATTTACAATAATCGTACCCCCGGATGGAAACGTAATGTTATTATATTCTACTCCTGTTATAGGGTCAACTGCCTTCAACATCTTAGGATCATATTTAATATTTATTTGATATGCACTTAAATTTCTCATATTTCTTACTTTGATTGTTGCCGTAATTATATCCCCAATTTGAACGTCAGTTTTATCCAAATCCATTTCCACATATCCGTCTATGGGTTTTTGAGTCGGAGACGGCGTCGGTTGTGCGGTAGCTGTTGTAGGCTTTGATGTGGGATTTGTTGTCGGTATCTGAGTTGGTCTAAGTGTCGGTATTGGTGATTGTGTCGGTATTGGTGATTGCGTCGGTGTGGGCGATTTTATTGGTGTTGGCGTTATCGAGGGAGATACTTCCACTTTTTTATTAATTATAGACGGCTGTTCTACCTCGTATCCTGATACTATTTCTAAATACCAATCATATAAAATAACACCATCAGCAGCATTTGCCATTCTTACTGTTTTCTCAAACCTTATTGATGTTTCTTCCTCCTTAAGTACCTTGAACCCTATTTTACCTAAAATACCTGATGTCTCTGGTATTCCTTTTTCTCTGTATTTATCAGTATACGTATAAACACTGCTAAAATTAATAATTCCATCGCCAATATCATTCGCAGCAAGTTGAGTTGGTAAATAATCTTCATTGACTATTAAAGTACCGTTATCGGGAAATGTTCTGTTACCGTATGGTGTCCTACTAACGGGGTCTACCGCTTGCAATACTTTGGGATCATACTTAATATTTACCTGGTATCCTGCCAAGCTATTTGCGTTCTCTACTTTAACTGCGACTACAATTACATCTCCTACTTTTGCATTGGTTTTGTCTATGTCCATATATATTCTTGTCGTTTTCGCATATGTAGTATTTGTAAAAATAGTTAAGCAAGTTGTGATCATTAAAATAACTGCCAATAACTGTGATAGAACTCTACTCTTTTTCATCAAATCCTCCCCTTTAATAATTTACATAATACTGATTTGCATTATCAATAATTATATCTAGCTCCGCAACCCCCCTTAGAATTATTCCATGAAAGCTTTTACTTCAACGAGATTAATTAACCTCGTATTTCTTCATCTAGTGCTAAATAATTTAATTTCTATGATAAAATATATAAGTAAAAATATTAATATACTATATGCTTAAAATGAATAAATAATCAAAATATTCATTCAGTTACATGTTTATTATCAAATTAGTTACCTGAATAGCAAGACAAGGATAGTACCAAGATTAGATGCCATTATTAGTATATTCAAAAGTAATGAAAAAAATTGAGAAGAAGGAAACACAATATCATTAAAAAATATCTCCAAAAACCCCTCTCTAAAACACAAATCATTTATATATATTTATATATCAAAGGCTACAATTAATCATCGCTACTGGGTTCTAATACTGTTTTTCTTGATCATATTTATACATTTACATATATAATTATAAAGTAATTTTACTTATATTTCAAGCTATTTTCCTTTTTAACTGAATGCTTATTTGAATTAAGTGTAAAAGAAAAATGCTGCTACGGCTTTATTAAGTCGTAGCAGCTTAAGATAACTTTATTTTAATTTTGAATGAACGGTAGACTAGTCAACTAATCTTACAAATGTCTCCAATTCATCTGAATCGATACGATATACGTGGTCAAGTGCACCCTCTGCGATGTCCTTGAATGCCCAGTATTTTTCATCTACATCAGGGAATATCTTTGGAGCTCCTTCCAATGGACCTCTCTCTAACGCCCGGTTAATTAAAGCCACACTTTCTGAACGTTTAATCATATTCTCGGGCCTAAATGTTCCATCGGGATATCCGCTAATATATCCCAAAGCTGTTAGCTTTTCAATACTTTCCTGTGCCCAATGACCCTTTACATCCTCGAACTTAGGATTGCTAATATCTAAGTTTTCAAGTTTCACTAATATCTCATTGCCTTTTACCTTAATCAAGAACTTCAGCACTACAGTTGCAAACTCTGCTCTTGTAATATTCTGATCAGGTTTGAATGAACCGTCAGGATATCCTTTAAACAGACCCTCTATTGAAGCGAATTTGATTGCCCATGCTGCCCAGTGTGTATCCTTCAAATCAGTATAGGATCCTGTAAATTGATAATCCGTATTTTCATTTGCACCCAACAACTTAGCAAATATTACAGCGGCTTCAGCTCTTGTTATATTTCTTTCAGGCTTAAATTCACCATCAGGATAACCCTTCAAGTAACTCATATGTGTTCCTTCTACCGCAGCAGGAATTGTAGGTGTCGGTTCCTCAATGTCTGGTGTTGACGTAGCCTGTGTCGGAGTTGCTGTCGGTGTAGGTGTTGCTGTGTCAGCAGGTGGTACATATCCACCGCCTTCATTGTTTCCGCCTGATGATTTTGTCGGTGTCGGTGTAGCTGCACTCTGGGTCGGAGTTGCTGCACTCTCGGTCGGTGTAGCTTCACTTTCAGTCGGTGTTGCTTCACTTTCAGTCGGTGTTGCTTCACTCTCTGTCGGTGTTGCTTCACTCTCTGTCGGTGTTGCTTCACTCTCTGTCGGAGTTACTTCGCTCTCTGTCGGAGTTACTTCGCTCTCGGTCGGAGTTACTTCGCTCTCGGTCGGAGTTACTTCGCTCTCGGTCGGTGTTGCTTCACTCTCTGTCGGAGTTACTTCACTCTCTGTCGGAGTTACTTCGCTCTCGGTCGGAGTTACTTCGCTCTCGGTCGGTGTTGCTTCACTCTCTGTAGGTGTTACTTCACTCTCTGTCGGAGTTACTTCACTCTCTGTCGGAGTTACTTCGCTCTCTGTAGGTGTTACTTCGCTCTCGGTCGGAGTTACTTCACTCTCTGTAGGAGTTACTTCACTCTCTGTCGGAGTTACTTCACTCTCTGTCGGAGTTACTTCACTCTCTGTAGGAGTTACTTCGCTCTCTGTCGGAGTCACTTCACTCTCGGTAGGTGTTACTTCGCTCTCTGTCGGAGTTACTTCACTCTCTGTAGGAGTTACTTCACTCTCTGTAGGAGTTACTTCACTCTCTGTAGGAGTTACTTCGCTCTCTGTCGGAGTCACTTCACTCTCGGTCGGAGTTACTTCACTCTCGGTCGGAGTTACTTCACTCTCTGTCGGAGTTACTTCACTCTCTGTAGGTGTTACTTCACTCTCTGTCGGAGTTACTTCACTCTCTGTAGGTGTTACTTCACTCTCTGTAGGTGTTACTTCGCTCTCTGTAGGTGTTACTTCGCTCTCTGTAGGTGTTACTTCGCTCTCTGTAGGTGTAGCTTCACTCTCGGTCGGAGTTGCTTCACTCTCTGTAGGTGTTGCTTCGCTCTCGGTCGGTGTAGGCTCTGCGTACACTTTTATTTTGCCTGGCTGTATCACATCATAGTCTTTTATTACTTCACCATACCAGTCAATCAAAACTGTTCCTGATATTGCTCCCGGCATCCTTTCACTATCCGTAAACAATATCTCTGTGTCTTGCGCTTTCAGTACTTTGAATCCGATCTTTCCTGCTATTCCCGTCTCTTCCGGCTGACCGGCTTCTCTATATTTGTCCAGAAGCGAATATACACTACAAAAGTTTATTATTCCTTCTCTTATGTTGTTTGACGCTATTGTCATCGGTTCATATGCGCTCTTGTTTATTATCGTTTCACCTGTCGGCATTGTCCTTGTTAAGAACGCTTCTCCAGTATCAAATTCTACCGCCTGCAATACCGTCGGATCATATTTGATGTTAAATTGATATCCCGCATGGTTCGTTACTTTATTTATTAGTACTGTTGCAATTATTGTATCTCCTACCACTACTTCCGTCTTATCCAACTCTATCTTTACATATGATTCATTTGTCGGTTCACTCTCTGTAGGAGTTACTTCACTCTCTGTTGGAGTTACTTCACTCTCTGTTGGAGTTACTTCACTCTCTGTTGGAGTTACTTCACTCTCTGTAGGTGTAGCTTCACTCTCGGTCGGTGTTGTTTCACTCTCTGTAGGTGTTACTTCGCTCTCAGTCGGTGTTGTTTCACTCTCTGTAGGTGTTACTTCGCTCTCAGTCGGTGTTGTTTCACTCTCTGTAGGTGTTGGAGTCGGTTCAATAACAGTCGGTGACGGTACAACAGCTGCAGTAATTGAAGCAGGCTGTTTTACCTCATAATTTACTATTGTCTTGCCGTCCCAGTCAAAGAAGAATGTTCCTTCTTTTGCTCCGGGCATCGTATCCGTGTCCTCAAACTTTATTTGCGTGTTCTGTGCCTTAAGTACCTTAAACCCGATCTTTCCTATTATTCCTGTCTCTTCCGGTACCCCGTCACTCTTATAATCGGACATGTACAAATATGAACTACCGAAGTTTATTATTCCTGATCCTACTTCATTTGCTGCTGCCGATTTCACACCATATGCCTTGTTTACAAGTACTGTTCCTCCTTTTGGGAACGTTCCTTCCTCAAAAGCTTCTCCTGTCTCAACATCTATTGCCTGCAATACTGTAGGATCATATTTGATATTCAACTGATATGACCCCAAATTGGGCATTTCATTTACTTCTATTGTTGCTGTTATTACATCACCCACTGCAACTTCAGTCTTATCCAATTCCATCTTAACATACGAGTTCGTTGGCTCGGATTTCACTGTAATTGAAGCAGGCTGTTTTACCTCATAATTTACTATTGTCTTGCCGTCCCAGTCAAAGAAGAATGTTCCTTCTTTTGCTCCGGGCATCGTATCCGTGTCCTCAAACTTTATTTGCGTGTTCTGTGCCTTAAGTACCTTAAACCCGATCTTTCCTATTATTCCTGTCTCTTCCGGTACCCCGTCACTCTTATAATCGGACATGTACAAATATGAACTACCGAAGTTTATTATTCCTGATCCTACTTCATTTGCTGCTGCCGATTTCACACCATATGCCTTGTTTACAAGTACTGTTCCTCCTTTTGGGAACGTTCCTTCCTCAAAAGCTTCTCCTGTCTCAACATCTATTGCCTGCAATACTGTAGGATCATATTTGATATTCAACTGATATGATCCCAAATTGGGCATTTTATTTACTTTTATTGTTGCTGTTATTACATCCCCTAAATTGGCAGTCGTCTTATCCAGTACCATTTCAACATATGGAGTTTCATCTGCATATATAAGGTTTATTGATAAACAAGACAATACTAGCAATATAGTTAACAGCAATGATAATATCTTATTTTGCTTCATGGAAAAAAATCCCCCCCTCAATTGCTTATGCATAAAGACATAAGCTCTTGATATATAATATGATTCTATCTGGGTAAACTCAAAATGACCTTGCTACATTTTATTTAATTGGAGGAAGGATACCTAGGTATCCTTCCTCAATTTTTAATTATTGCTTGTCGTAGTCAGATGGTATAGCCGTAAAGTGTTTAACAACTATTACCATATCCTCCATATTGATTGCCTTGTTCTTGTTGATATCAGCTTTTGCATTATACTTACTGCTACCCTCAACTGAATTGAAGGACTTGAGTAATTCAAGAATATCTGTCATGAATATTGCATCGTCCTGAACAATATCTCCAGCCCACATTTCTATATTGCCAAGCTGAACATCACCAGTTACAACTACATTCTTTATTTCTCTTGTCAAGAATGTTTCCTTTGTTATCTTTAATGTATAACCGGTTGCACTTTCAGGAACATTAGCAATCTCAAAGTATCCGGTTCCATCAGTTACAGCATATAATTCTGTTCCAACCACTTGTACCTTGAATCCGCCTTTAATTATCGGTCCGGTAGTTGCATTTACTTCAAGATCCGGTACTATGTAACCTGATATTGTCTTTCCTTGTCCGCCGACTTTTACATCTACTCCACCATCAAAAGTAGATACCTTAACCTTCTTGAGATTATAGTCCGCAAATGCTCCTACTCTCCTGAATGAGATAGATGTAAATCCTTCAGCAGCGCCATCCTTAATTTTAGCATTAATTCTTGCAAATACACCATCCTGTACAATTGCATCTGTTCCTTCACCTGAATCCTCAACAAACAGGAACACTATTTCGCCGTCATTGCTCAAGATATTCGCTTCAAAGCTCTTATTTGGCTTCGATACGATTTCTCCTGCTTCAACGCTTATTATTTCCAATACACTGTTGTCATATGCCAAATCAAAGTCGCAGTTTATGATACCTTTGTCAGGTATTCCTATTAATTTTACAGGTATTGTTACAGTCTTTCCAGGTTGACCGGATACTTTATCAATCTTAACAATAAGTTCTCCGTCTTTCGGTGTAGGATCTGTATCAACAGGTGTCGGTGTAGGATTATTGCTTGTTGTTGTCGGCGGTGTAGTCACAGCTTGTGTAGGTGTCGGTGATGGTTTCTCGCCTACTGTTACTCCACCGTCTAAAGCTCTAGTCTTTAACTTCTTGTATGTATTATCAGCAAATGCTCCGATTTCTCCTACTGCTATAGGACTAAATCCGTCTCCGCCAATAATAGTTGCTCTTATAACTGCGAATACACCATCGTGGAATATTGACTCTTCTCCATCTCCGCTGTCTTCGCAGAACAAGAATACCAAGTATCCTTCGTCTTGAGCAATTGTTGTATCAAAGCTCTTTGTAGGATTAATTATTATGTCTCCAGCTACTATACTGTTTACTTTCAGCACTGACTTATCATAGTTGACTAAGAAGTCAGCATTCATCAATCCGATCTCAGGTATTCCCTTGAATTCTACCGGAATTTCAATATTTTCTCCTACTTGGCCGGATACCTTACCGATCTTAATCAGTATTTCTCCAGGGTTAGGAGTCTCATCTCCTCCTGATTGTGTCGGAGTCGGTTTTGTTTGTGTCTGTGTCGGTGTCGATTTTGTTTGTGTAGGTGCTGTAGTTGATGAACCGGTACCGATTTCTACTGCACCATCTATAACCATAGCCGATAACCTCTTGTAATTGTTGTCTGCACATGCACCGAAATAATTCAATGTTATAGGACTTGAACCGCTGCCACCAAGTATTTTTGCCTTAATTATTGCAAAGGTTCCATCGTTAAATATACATCCTGAACCATCTGTGCTTTCTTCACTGAACAAGAAGGTTATCATTTTATCATCCTCAAAAATTCCTGTCTCAAAGCTCTTCGAACTGTTAGGTACAATATCTCCTGCAACTATATCAATTATTTGCAGAACTGACGAATCATAGTTCAGGATGAAGTCAGCACACATAATACCAACACTTGGTACACCTGTAAGAGTAATCGGAATTTCTACTTGCTGACCAACTTTACCGGATACTTTTCCGATCTCGAATATTACAGCATCCTTACCAATGATTTGTACTCCACCGCTTGTAAATGCTGCAGGAACACGTTTTAAGCTATTGTCTACAAAGGCACCTACAGATTGGAGTTCTATAGCACTCAATCCGCTTCCGGATTTAATTTTAGCAACTATAGTTGCAAATAATCCATCGTCGAATATTGAATCAAGTCCATCTCCTGAAGCCTCATCAAACAGGAACCAAATAGCATTATCTTCTATTGTAGTATCAAAATCATTCTTCTTAGGTACTATATCTCCAGCTTCTACATCAACAATTGTCAATACTGACGAATCATATTTCAATGAGAAGTCGCAGCCTACAAGTCCGTTCTTCGGTACACTGCTGAATGTAATAGGTATTCTGACTTCTTGACCAACAGTACCTGATACTTTTCCAACAACTACCTTAACTGCATCTCCTGATATTGTTGAAGTAGGTTTACTTGATGTCGGAGTCGATGTTGCCTTCCGTGTCGGAGTCGATGTTGCCTTCTGTGTCGGAGGCGTTGTCGGTTGTGATCCTCCTGGTTCAACACCCCATACAAGTGAACCGTTCAAATAAGCTGTTACTTTATCCCATGGTGAGAATGATGTTGCATTGGATCTAAATGAATAGTCATTTGACTGTGTATAATCGGTCCAGTCATTCTTAGCAAATCTGCCTTGTATTTGCAGATATGCGCCTGCCGGAAGCGATCCGCCACTAAAGCTTATTTCAAGGTAAGTATCAGCATTATTTGATTTATTACTCATCTTAACAAATGTACCTTTAACATTTGCAGTTATTCCGTTATAGCTTCCATCACTGCCCATAACAGCTGCATGGTCGCACCAGAATGTCTGATCTTTGTCAGTGTCAACTGTATAGTAATATCTTAGTGTAAGTTTTGATAAATCTACCGCACTGCTTCCGCCGTTTGTAACCTTAAATTGAGGATTAATTGAATTTGATTTATCATTTGTATTATTGTTGTAGAACTCAACCTTAAGGTCACCTACAGGTTGCGTTGTCGGTGGGTTCGTCGGTCTTGTTGTAGGTGTTGAAGTAGCTTTCTGTGTCGGTGTATTCGGAGCTTTTGTCGGTGTGTTTATCGGTTCATTACCAACATTAACACCACCGGCTATAAATGTGGTCTGTAACCTTTTCAGATCACTGTCTGCACATGCACCCATAGATTCCAATGTAATCGGTGCAGGTGAGGTTGATTTTACAGTTGCTATTATTTTTGCAAATACTCCATCATTATAAATTGAGTCTGTTCCTTCTCCGGAACCTTCGACGAACAAGAGCGATATTACGCCTTTGTCAACTCCAAAATCAAAGTCAGCAGATTTCTTTATTATGCTGCCTGCCTCTACCTTTGATACTTCGAGTATGGATGGATCATACTCTAAAAAGAAGTCAATATTCGCTATACCATTGGATGGTACACCGGTAAAGTAAATAGGTATTTCCACTGCCGAATTAGCATTACCCGTTACTTTACCTACTTCGATTTGCACATTACTTGCTGCCAGTGTAATCAAGTTGTTTTGATCGTAGGCATTTTCTGCTGCAAACATCGATCCCGGTACCATCACCGAGAAAATCGTTGTCAGCATCGCAATAGCTACGAAAATACTGATGACTTTCTTCATCTACCATTCCTCCCATAAATTAATATTTTATATGATCTTTAAAAAAGATCTTTAAGGCATTTGTAAACAAACACCTTATATACACAGTAGTACACTCAAAAAGCCAATAATAACGGTCAATAGTAAAATATTAATATTTTTTCTTTAGTTTTAAATACCAGAGAATTTAACGAAAAAAGCTAATTGATTTTTGAAAGATACTTTGGTATGAACAGTAGCACATAAACAACTTGATACTTATCGTAAATACGAATAAAACAACATAGATGAATTATTACAATGAAATGCTGAAAATCCTTCGGTACTTCTCCAGTATACTCCTCTTATTAAATAAGAACTCAATCAACAATTCAGATATGATTATATTTTCGTACAAACTCCTCCTTAATAAAACTTGTCTATATATATAATAAATATATATCAATAACTATGTATTATGCAGGAATACGCCAGAGGCCTGTCAAATAGGAAATTAGAATTAAAGTCAAACCATTGAGAAATGAACCGGCTCAGAGACATAATATTTCACAATAAGGATTCGCCTCTCGACTCCCCCAATACATCGTTATTCATAATCAAAATCATCATGTTTAACTCCATTATATATTAATTTTCATTTTGTTTCAACAAGTTTTCAAAATAAAGCACTATTGTTTTTCAAACTGTCTCCTCCCACGGTGTTTGCCATACTTCATCCCTTCAAAGTTATTTTTAGCTCTCAATTTCTAAAAAAGTTCTAATTACCTAAAAGCATTGCAAAATCAATACTCTAATGTCCTTTCAAAGATTGAGTTGCTCTGTATTGGGCAATATTTCTCCTTACGTAATATTTATTCGGTAATAATATAGATTTTTGGTGGTATTTTTTTTAAAAAACTTTTTTCGTAATTTAAGACATAAAAACTTTAATTTATTGCATATATATTTCCTTTTTATAGTCATTGTTATTATCTGGTCACTTTGTTGTTAATTTGTCTTGCCTGATAATTAAATTCAGAAGTAATTTATTAACAATTGTTTAGTACAACCATATCATGTACTATTTATCAACTAATATTTGTATTGTCTTATATTGGTACTAATATTATAATTTTAATATATTTCTTTTTATAAGGGATGGTATGTAATGCCCGACTTTTTAACTCATACTGTTTTTTCAAAAGAAGTGCTAAACTATATTAATAATAAAAATTTAAAAGAAGAAATTCAGAAAAGAATGAAACTTTTTATTCTCGGAGCTCAAGGACCTGACATCTTCTACTATTACTTTACTGTCTTTCCGAAAAAAAGAGAACGACTACGAAAAATCGGTAACATTATGCACAATACCAAAACAGGGGATTTTTTTAAATTAGGAGTTGAATATGCTTTAAAATCGGGAGATGAAAAACATAAATATGATCTTTTAACATATATGATTGGGTTTATATGCCATTTTTATCTTGACAGCACCATTCATCCTTTCGTGTGTTTCTGCTGTGAAAACGGTATTTACAAAAAAGACGGAACTTTGTCAAAAGCATCACATCAAGATATCGAAACAAGTATCGATATTATTTATTCAAGAGAAAAAGAGGGAAAATCTGCGCAAAAAACAAAGTTATATAGATTTTATGATGCAGGCAGTATCCCTTCAATAGTCCTTGCTTTTTTGAACTATGCATTAGATAAGCTTTTTGCTTTGAATATCCCTCCGAAAGCAATAAAAAAATGTATGGTCGATATGCGAAGAGCATTTTTATTTTTATACGATCCTCTCGGTCTTAAGAAGACATTATTTACGTCTCTTTGCATAAATATTCCAAAACCTTTTTATTCAGCTTCGGAAAACTCAGACATTGACTGGCTGAACAGGAAGAGAAACAGATGGTACCACCCGGAAGACAAAAACGAAAGCTTTTCTCAAAGTGTTGATGAACTCTATGGTACTGCATTAATAAACTGCTCCGATACTATAGCTATTCTTTATCAGAGAATTGAAACAAAGCAAAACTTTGATGATTTATTTCCTAACATCAGTTATATAACCAATAAACACTGTTAATTCCATCCAAGATATTAGCTTAATTCCCGTTATCATTCCTGTGTATTTATTAAATACGAAGAATATACAATAGATTTTTTATATTGTACTTAAGCCCAATTAATCACTTTATCCGGCGAGATATATTTTTCTTAAGCCAATTAACAACATAAGCCGCAGCATGATTGTCATGATGCACACTGCAATAATCAGCAACCTTTAATAAATCGGGCTGTGCATTTTCAACTGCAAACCCTGTTCCCGATATCTCAACCATCTCAATATCGTTTTGGTTGTCGCCGATTGAAATAATATTTCTCATAGGTATTCCCATTATTTGTGAAAGTTCACGCAGGGCTCTTCCTTTTGAAACTTCCGTGCTTAATATCTCAAGAAATTGCTTTTCAGAATAGACCATGCGGAATTTTTTGTCTTTTCCCTTTAAATAGTTTTCAACCTCCAAAAGACTTTTGGGATTTGCAGTAAGAATAACCTTGCATACGCGGTCCGGTATCTCATCCATTGTAATAACTTTGGGATCAAATCCCTCTTTTTTCCTATGCTTTTCGGTTTCTTCATTTTCCCGCAATAAATAGACTTTGTCCCCACCTTCAAAGATTTCAATACCCAGATATGTAAATCTATTAAAAAGATCCTTCAGTATACCACTTATATCTACTTCAAGATATATGTCCCATAGTCTTTCTTCTTTGCCGAAGTCGTATATTAATGCTCCATTATATAAAATTACGGGAGCGTTTACCGGTAAAATGCCTAAATACCTTCTTACGCCAAGCTCCATACGTCCGGTCGCTATAGTAAATATCCCACCGTTATCCACAAAGAATTCAATTGCCTTAGCATTTTCATCGCTTACCTCCAACTTGCTGTTTAAGAGAGTTCCGTCCATATCACAAACCAGCATAAAACCGCTAAATTGTTTTCCCATTATATGCTTACTCCTTCTAATTCTATCATGCTAATATTATAAATTCATGAGAAAGTCTATGTGCTCAGCAGCATCATATAAATCCCTGGCTATATAATCTACAAAGCTGAAATCCTGCTTGCATGTATACTCCGAGGGAACAGCAATTGTATAGCAGCCTGCTCTCTTCCCGGCTAGCGCCCCGTTACACGAATCTTCAAGTACAATACATTCAGAAGGTAAAACTTTGAGCTTTTCCGCTGCCTTTAAATAAATCTCCGGATTGGGTTTTCCTTCCTTTATCTCATCCGAAGGCTGCAAAACGTCAAAATACTTCTCTATTTTAAGCTTATCTATCACTATTCTCAAAAATTCTTCGGGTGAACCTGTTGCTATGGCCATTTTCAATTTACCTTCAAAACGGTTTAACATCTCATAAAGTCCCTTCATTGCACTGACTTCGTTTCTTAGCCTATCAACAAACATATCGTTCCTAAGTCTAAGAAGCTCTTCACTTGAAATGTCAAAACCCAAATCCATTGCATAAATACTCATAGCCTCCAATGGACTTCTTCCCATCATCTTCATCAATGTTTCATCGCTTACTTCTTTCCCGTAGTTTCGGGCTAATGCCCTTTCCACATCAAAATACAGACGTTCCGAATCGATCATTAATCCGTCCATATCGAATATTATTGCTTTTATGCTATCCAAACCAATACACCCACTTTTCAAAGCGTTTTTCGTTGAAAGCAAATATTTTTCAAATTATCACATGCCTTTTCTTATCCAAAAACTTTGCTTTTTTAAAGCACGTATATATAATAATAGTAAGACAAAAATAAATCAAGGGAATGGTACATATGGACAACAAAAGATTTTCAAAGGAATATGAAATTCACTATTATGAAACAAATAGTTTTCAGGAAGCAACACCAATAACACTACTGAATTTTCTTGAGGATTCGGCAATATCCAACTCTGCCTCGGTGGGTTACGGAGTAAAGGATTTATTGGACATCGGAGCATGTTGGGTTTTGTACCGCTGGTTTATCAAAATTTACAGATATCCCATGCTGGGGGAAAAGATTTTAGTACAAACATGGCCATCATCCTTTGAGCGCTTCTATGGTTACAGGCAATTTCTCGCAAATGATAGTGAAGGAAAGGTCATCTTAAAAGCTGACTCTATATGGATATTTTTCAATATTCACAAAAGAAAGCCCATGAGAATTCCTGATGAATTGGCTAAGGCTTATCATATTAACGGGACCAAAGTATTCGACGAGCCTTTTCCTGACATGGACTTTGATTTTAAACCCAATGTAACTAAGGATTTTTTAGTTAGGAGAAGTGATATTGACTCAAACAATCATGTCAACAATAAAAGGTATGTGGATTGGATAATAGAAACACTGCCTCAGCATATATATGAGAATTTCAGGATGACATCTCTTGACATCATTTATAAAAAAGAAGCAGTTATAGATTCAATTATTCAATCCGGATGCATGGTTGAATCCGAGGACACACAGAACTTATGTCTTGCCCATAAGGTGTCGGATATAAATAACGGTTCGGAGCTGGTAGCAGCCAAAACCGTTTGGCAAAAGAAATAGACATACATCTGTCTTTAGTATAACAATCTACGAAGATCAAAGGTGAAGAAAATTAATATAAATTCTTATGCCATGCAATAGTTAAAAACTTTTATGCAAAAAAGCTTCAGAAGCATAAACCTCTGAAGCTTTATACTTATATTCACCTAAAAGAATCTTTGGAATTGAATTCTAAGTCTATGCCTGAGCCTCCGGTATAAAAGTTGCACAGCCGGTTTCGTTTGTATCATGGGCATTTCTCGGTTCAACTTGAATCATTTTAGCTGCACAGTGGTCACCATTCATATAATAATGGCATGTATTTACAACACATTTTATTCCTTCATTTGGACGACTCATCTTTTCAACCTTCATCATATTACCTCCTGTTTTTGATTGTTGACCTTCAATATTATTTTTTTATAAAACAATCTTTTTAATACATCCACAAATTTCTTTTAAAAAGCTTTGTTGAGTCGAGCCTCATTGCTTTTTCCTCTTTGGTTTTGCTTAAAAAAGTATAACTAAACAGCAAAAAGTCGGAAGCCGATTTTAAGCTCCCGGCGTCTTTAGTATTGTTAAGCTTAAAGCAACTACTCAAAAACATTTTACGCCTGTTTTCCTTCAATCGCACACAATAGAAGACCGGCCGCAATACCCAGTCGTCTGTCAAGAACATTACCCGTATTTTTTGAAAAGTCAATGTTTATTTTGGAAACAAAGGGATTCATATTCTGTTTATAGGTACAAACAGAGGTACCGTTAATATAGCACTCAAAAGTCTGAGGTATAAGATTGGTTACAAATCTCCTTATTAACGCAAGTGCAGTGCTATCCTCCTTTATTATTCCGATTTCATTGTCCTGCGCATCCAATACTATCCACTCGTCTTGAATTATGGACTTCATTCCTTTTCTCCTAAGAGCACCAACCTTTTCATTTTCTACAACGTCATACACATCGTAAGTAGCAGAAAAATCTACAATCTGTCTAGCTTTTATTGCCAGAAGCTCCTCTTTCTTATCTTCACCGCTGTAAATTCTGATATCCTCCTTTAACTTAAAGGCTTTCAAATTAGCAAAAAGTATCACCTGACCGTTCGGATCATAAAAGTGAAAGTCAGCCCCAACAAGTTTCATAATTTTCCTTCGGATCAAATAAGAGTTATATGTATACCTCTGATGCATAAAATCCCCTCCGTTTCGTTGTTTTATTTAATTATTTTTTGCCGGCGCTATATACAGCCTTTGGAGGCTACATATACTTTTATCCTCTATCTTATTCCAAGCCAGCTCACTAATTTTATATAGCTTTCGTCAACCACCAAGCCTGAAATTGCAGGATAGAACAATATAAACAGCAATACGTTAATCAAAAGATAAACATAAACAAAGGTTTGGGATACTTTTTTGGCATTGATTGCCGCCATTTTGTTTTTTGAGAACTTGCCGATATCTTCGGGCATATGTTCACAAAGATAATATAATACATATACTATGCACAAGATTAAAAACGGTACCGATGTGAAGAAATGGTAAATAAAAACACATCGTGATACCATAAACCACGGCAAGTATTGGAATGCAAAAGCTACAACAATCGGTACAAGCCTCTTATCTTTCTTCGATATAGCCATGGCAATAGCAAAGAATACACATATTATACCGAACCAAAAAACTGCAGGATTCCCCAACACATACATCTTTGATACCTTTCCCGCCGGAAGATTGCTTCCGAAATACTCAGCCAAAGGCTTAAGGATTAAAGGCCATGAATAAGCCGGTGATGCGTAAGGATGGTCATCTTCAAGACCTGAATGATAATCGAACATTCCTTTTGTATTTTCCCACACATAACCTATATCGTAATTATCGCCCGGAAGAGTTATTATAGGTAAATAAGATGCAACATAAATTAATACAGGTATCACTACAAAGAAAACAATACAGCATAAGCAAGTATAAATTACATTTTTCTTAATAAATCCGTCCAACCATGCAGGTTTCTTTTTCTTATTTTTAGATTTCAGTGCCTTTTGGTAATCTATAATTTCCATGACCAGCGATGTGAAAAACAGTACTGCCAATCCTCCCCCTGCATACACCGCGGTCCATTTGCTGGCACAGCCCAGACCCCAGCATAATCCTGAAAGCAAAAGAGAAATCAAAGATTTTTTCAGTCCTACCTGATACGACTTGCTCATAAAATAATCGAACATAAAGTAATAAGCCAGAATAACAAACAAAGTAGGGTATGAATCTATAGTACCTATTCTGGTCTGAGCAAAATGCATAAATTCAAACGTAATTAAAAATGCGGATATAATGCCGTACAATCTCTTTTTAAATATTTTCTTTCCCATCAGGTACATGGCAGGTACCATGGCAATTCCGAACAACGTACCCATGATACGCCAACCGAAAGGATTCATTCCGAAAATAGCTATTCCGATAGCCATTATTACCTTTCCAAGAGGAGGATGGGTTGTTTCATACGGAATCATTCCGTTCAAATGTTCAAAGGCTGTTCTTGGATGATAAATCTCATCGAAATATGAAGAGTTCAAATAATTATATGTATAATCTCCGACATCCTGCTCATCAAATAAATTTTCAACCTTTCCCCTGCCTCCGTCGCTTATATTTTCCAAGTTAACAGAAGAAATCTGTATAGGTGTTTTTAGATCTCCTTTTTCAAAGAAAACCATCTCGTTAATCGTTCCACCGCTGGCCTGATCCACTATTACCCTGATTGCATCGGTTTTGACCTGAAGGTCAAAGTCCCTCCATCTTAATACATCATCATAATTCTGTCCTACGGTAACCCCCGGAGTAAAAGACCCATTTTCCGAACGATAATATACCTGGAGCTTTAGATCCCCTATACCACTGTAAACCGCAATTTTTGACAAATCATATTCCCTATCGAAATTTACAATAAAGCTGTCCTTTGTTTTAACTGGCTGCCAGTAAGTTTCCGGCACATTGGTTGTGCCTAAATTTACCAAAGAAATAACCGAATATACAAGAGTCAGTACAGCCATAATTATTAAATCTATTCTATCTATTTTAGAGGAGCTGTATTCTTTCACATCATCCTCGGAATTCTCTTTATAGCCGGATTTATCGTTTGAATCATTATTTTGGCTGCCTGTCTTTTTAAGTACAAAGAATATCACCACTGCAAGTGCCAGCGCAATCAATACAATTCCGGCAATAATCCACGTCTTTTGAGAAGAATCTTCTTCATTTACCCCTTGATTGTTGGATTGGTTGTTGTCAAGACTTATTATGGTAGCACCATCCGGCACGGTAACAACTTTTTCTATTTTAATGTCATCAAAATATGCAGTCCCGGTATTCAGACTACCGTGCCCTCCGACACCTATAGTAAAATTCAATACATTCTGTTCTGCTCCGGTCCTTCCGTACATCTCAACATATGTCCAATCACATGTACCTTTGATATCCGTGGACGTCTCGGTTAACAGCCATACGGAAAAATTCGCACCTTTTGCGTCCATTCCCACATCTTCCGTCTTAATCCAACCGGAGATCTTGTACAAGGTTCCCGGCTCAACAGGCACATCTTGTTGCAATCTTGCATCATTCTCCACTATACAAGAGACCTTTACACAATTATTACCTGATTTTGCCTGTCCCGTCACTACTTGTATATCATATTCTCCCGCATCACTTTCCCAGACATTTTCCTTCCAAAAGAAGACATCCTCTATGCCTTCTTCAAATCCACCGTTCAAAACAATATTGTCCTCATCTGCATAAGTAATAATACTAAGGGAAAATATCAGAATTACACATGCAAATAAGGATAATATACCTCTCTTCATTTGCTTACCCCCTTAAAGATTTCATTTAAAACTCTATGCTTTTATTTTTTCAACAAAGTCAACCTTCTCAACTACTTCCTCTTTTCCGTCCTCCGATATTTTAATGATATACTTGCCGTTTGAGTATATTATCTCGTTGTTTTTACTTATGTCAAAACCTAAAACTCCTTTTTTAATGGTCTTTTGTCTGCCATCTTCACCCAGTCTTACCAGTTCCCATTCTTTAGGAGCTATCCCGGCGTACTTTTCCCCCCTTGCAAGATTCTCCTTAAGTATCTTTTCGGCATTAATTATGTTTCCGTTAATAATCAAATCCTTAGAATCCATCTGCTTGGATTTTGCAGGATTTGACCCTCTTGATGTCAGCGGTTCTCCGGTATGCATGATGGTGAAAAGCTCAATCCATTTAAATATAGCCCGGATTATCTTGAAGGGTATAAACAAGTATTCCAATATTGAAACCTTCCTGTTTTGAGATGACTCATACGGGCGTTTTATAAAATATAGATTGTCTTTACTGTCAACCTTCGGATAAATACAATCAAATCCCTGGTATGAAGCTACCTCCGTCAGTTCTCCCGTTGAAAAATCAAGCTTGTTGATTACTCTTGGAGCAAATCCGATCACATTTCCCTGGTTGTCTCTTCCAACACCTGCTGACTCATAATACAGTATTTTGGGGTTTATTCTGCCCCATACGGGATTATCGTCAATTGAATCCCCCTCTGTAATAATGCTGTAACTTGAATCATTTATATCCATTACTGCAATATTTCTTTCCCATGCGGTGTTCTGAACTGCAACAGCCAGTTGATTGGTTTTCTCATTATAGCCTATATTATAAAAAACTGCCTTATTATCATGGATAACATGCTTTTCAGGTTCACTTCTGTCCTTAAGGTTTTTTATAAATATACCGGAATTATCATCAACAGAAACGGAATAGATTACGTTCTCATTATCCTGAACAAAATCAACTCCGTTTATTGATGCCTTTGTATTATCCTCAAGATTTAATCCGCTATATTGAATGTCTCCCCTGAAAACAGAATTAACACCTTTTTTTTCCATTCATACTTTTTTGAAATCTCAAGTTTGTTTTTTTGATATTTGCATATATATTCACTCTCGAAATAGTCTAAACCATTATCCTTACATAATCCAAGCTTGTCTCTCGAAGCAAAAACTATATTACCGCTCACCTGTCACACCCCCTTATTTTGAAAAAATCAAAACCAGAAGTCAGCTTTTCTTACTTTCATACACATTGAAAATTATATCATGAATATTGCATATTTAATATACATTTTTTCTGATTTCTGCTATTTCTATGTTTACAATTAAAAAGCCTGAAAATACTCCTCAGGAATAAGCAAAGCTCTCTGTGTGAAAACAGATGCTTTCCCTTTCCTCGTCGCATTAACAGGCTCTTATATTTGCTTCACAGTTTTTCTTTCGTATCTCCTCTAATTTTTCACTTGTCAACAGTAAATAAATGAAAAACAGAGTAATTTTATATATTCTTTTTTCACACAGGCTTTACATTCTGAACCTATATCCTGCTCCCCAAACTGTTTCAATATATTGGGGATCGGAAGGATCTGACTCAATCTTTTCACGTATCCTTCCTATATGAACAGTAACCGTTGCAACATCACCTATTGCATCCAGTCCCCATACTTTGTCAAATAATTCGTCTTTTGAAAAAACCCTGTTGGGATTTTGGGCTAAAAACAGCAGTACATCAAACTCCTTCTGCGCCAGGTTTACTTCCCTTCCGTTTACAAACACTCTTCTGGAATCCTTTTGAATTTCAAGCCCTCTGATAGTCAAAGAAGCTACTTTATTGGAATATTTGTTTTTAAGCCTTTCATATTTTGCAATATGGGCATTTACCCTTGCCACCAGCTCTCCCGGGCTGAAGGGCTTAGTAATATAGTCATCGGCACCGAGCCTTAGACCGTGAATTTTATCAAGCTCTTCTTTTTTTGCAGATACAATAAGAACCGGAACATCCTTCTCATCCCGGATTTTTTTTAATATCTCAAATCCATCCATCCCCGGAAGCATTACATCAAGTATTAAAAGATCAAATTCTTCGTCATTTATTTTCTTAAAGCCTTCATTTCCATTGGTACATATGTGAACTGAAAATCCGTTAATCTCCAGATAATCTCGTAAAAGCTCGCCTATGCTTTCATCATCTTCAACTATGAGAATTTTCTTCATGACCTCAACTCCTTTAGTCTTTATGCTTTAACCAGCGATATCATAACGCTGGTTCCTTTGCCGTCACGGCTTATTGCCCAAATCCTGCCTCCATGGCCCTCGATTATTTGCTTGGCAATGGCAAGACCCAATCCACTCCCTTTACTTGTACCCCTGGATGAATCCGCACGGTAAAATCTATCAAAAATGTACGGGAGATCCTTTTGACTTATACCTGAACCATTATCTTTAAGCTCTATTATAACATTTGCCGATGTCTCCCTCAAAAAGATGTCTATTTTCCCCTGTTCCTTATCCATATATTTTCTTGAATTATCGATAATATTTATTACCACTCGTCTAATCTTGTCCCGGTCCAGCAAAACATACCGGCATTCAGTTAATTCATTATGGAGCTCTATATCAATATTATCTTTCTCAAGCTCGGTTTCCACTTCATTTATACAATCCTCAAAATACGTAACTATATCTGTTTTCTCAAAGTTTAGGGGTACCTTTCCCATATCGAATTTTGAGTGCAGCAGAAGATCATCAATCATCCTATCCATATGAACAGTTTTTGAATATATGGTATTCAAATACTTTTCAATCTTTTGCGGGGTATTTGCCACTCCGTCCAAAATACCCTCAACATACCCTTTTACCGCTGTAATTGGGGTCTTAAGATCATGGGATATGCTAGAAAAAAGCATTTTCCTGTTTTCATCATATTTTTGCTGAATATACACCGCCTCTACAAGCTTCAGCCTCATTTTTTCAAAAGACCGGCACAAATCTCTTATTTGAGCATCTCCATCCTCAACCACCTCAAAATCCAAATTTCCTTCACTTATATTCACAGCAGCCTTCTGCAGGTTTGCAAGAGGCTTTATTATCTTCTTTGAAAAAATTACAATAGTAATTATATTGACTATTATAAACGAAACAATAAAAAATGATGTTGAAAACAATAACAGCGTTTCCGTCGTAGCCCATTCGTTTCCTGTGGGAGCAAGTAAAACCACATTACCTTTTTCTCCGTCTTTAAAGTTCACATTTATTACCTTCACCATATACTTATCATTATTAATCTCAACTGTATTGCTAAATAGATTTCCACTGCCAGCCTTTAGGCACTTTTCCAACTCAATTGTGCCTATCGGTATTGTTTCAAATATTCTCTCATGTTCTTTGACCACCACAATATCAGCTTCAACGTTTTCAAGCCTGGTAACTATGTATTGCTGAAATTCTTTATCCAAAAGAACCTCCGGCGTGTTTCTGAGGACACTCCCATCCGCTTTAAAAAACTCATATTGCACTTGGGTCAATTTATTTACGGTATTATAGCTGATATCAACATCATGGATTCTTGCAAAAATAAAGGTGAAAATAAAAGATGCTACAAGCGTTGCCAAAATAGGCAAAACAATAATTGCAGCATTTGATAATATCAAGCGTTTTTTAATATCCATGTCAACCCTTCACCTTTTACAAGTCTCTTTTATCGAATAAATAATAACCTGCCGTATAGAACATTATAGCACAACCCAAGATAATAAAAAACTCTCTTAAAATTTTGGATATTTGAAATGTATTTACATTCCATAGAGAATGCCAATCAAACATCGATGTAATAAACAAGCTGGAGTATCTCGGGAAAGCAATTGTAATTGCATTAAAGGCAATAAATATTATTACCGAAATAAAGAAAACCGTTGTTCCGCTTTTAAAAATATTTGCCAAAAACACTATAATAAGAGCAAAGGCAACCACAGGTATCAGGGTTACAATATAAGCAAGCAAAACCCTAAATACTCCCATTTCTGTTATAGAATCTGAATTAAACAAAATTCCTGCAAGCATAGAAAGCAGCATAACAATTATCAGATTCACCAAAACAAAAAAAGCAACAGCACTGACCTTGGCTGTAAACAGCTTTATTCTCGTAATCGGCCTTGTCATTGTGATTTTCATCGTATTATGGGAAAACTCCCCGGAAAACACGTCTATGACAACAAGGGTCGTAAAAAAAGGCAGAATGGTTCTTGAAAACAAAGACAACACCAATATGGGAAATTGTGTACCGCTAACCGCTCTCAATCCAAATCCGGTATTAACCACTGTTACCATAAGCTGTCCCATGACTATGGCAAAAAGTGAAATTATTACGGCAACAATTACTTTTTTCTTCTTGTATATTTTTATAATTTCATTAATAACTGCAGCTTTAAATGTTCCCATTTTTGCCCACCTCACTTACATAATAGTTTTCCAGGGAAGCATAATTTTTTAGGATGTTTTCTTTGCTGTCCACATTTACCAGCCTTCCGTTGTATAGTATCCCAATCCTGTCACAGGTAAGCTCCACATCATGAATAAGGTGACTGGATATAAAAAACGTGGTTTTCTCGGTCTCTGCCAGCAACTTAATCAGCTTTCGAATTTCTATCATTCCCTGAACATCAAGTCCGTTTAACGGTTCATCCAGTATTACCAGCTCGGGTCTTGACAGAATTGCGGCAGCAATTCCAAGCCTTTGCTTCATGCCCAGTGAAAAATTCTTTACCTTTTCTTTTTTATATTTTAAAATACCTGTCAGTTCAAGAACCTCATCAATTCTATTATTGTCCACATCATCATAAAACCTTGAAAAAAGCTTTAAATTCTCATAGGCGGAAAGATATGTATAGGACTCGGCGGTCTCAATTATGCAGCCAACTTTGCGCATAGCTTTTTCAAATTCTTTGGTAATACTATGTCCAAAGATTTCCACATCTCCGCTGTCGGCTGACATAAGCCCGGTCATTATCTTCATAGCTGTGGTCTTACCGGCACCGTTTGGACCAAGGAAGCCAAAAATATCTCCCCTCCGTACATCCAGGTTTATATCAAAAATTCCCCTGCCGTTATTGTATTTTTTAGTAACTCCAACTACTTTAAGTACCGTTTCCATTATTGATCCTCCAAAATATGATAAAAGCTAACTAGAGTTAAGCCGGCAGCAGCAAATTCCGCTACCGGCTCCAAAGTAATTACTTTTCTTTCCGTATTTTTGCTATATTCATGATATCTGGCTTTATAATTGGCCATTTATTAATACAAGTAAGTTAAACTCTCCATTGAGCTTCTCTTTTCGTTAAAGCCTAGCAAATTTATTCCTCAAAAACCTTGTTGAACTGATTATTATAAACCTCTTCCTCAGAACGTATATCTCCGTTTATATACATATTAATATATCCTCTCTCAAACCATATAAATCCGTCTATTGGATTGCCTGATGCATCAACACCCTCAAATCTTGTCCAATCTTCTTCGGTGTCCAATTTAAATTCAAAGTCTCTCTTACCCTCAGCATACTCAGCATACTCTTCCTTATATACCTCATAATATTTACCGTAAACATATCGATCGTCTATGGCTGTAATTTCAACAAACTTTTCTCCGATCTTAATGAAACTGTCGTGTTTCTCAATCACAATGTCACTCTTCCATTTACCCAGGTATTTACCTGATATATAGGCATCCGGATCACTCTTTACAACATCTTTTTCTACTTCTTTGCCTGTAAGATCAGGTTTTGTTACAAAAGTAGAGTTAATGTTATAAATTTTCATTACTGCCTCGAATGTTAATTTATGCTCGACTCCGTTCTCGTCTTTCCCGGACAAAACAAAGGAAGCAAAAAGGTTATCGATTATTCCGTCGTTGTTCACACCGGCATTTCCGCTTACCGTATTAATAAATACATCATCCTTAAGATTGGGTATAAATTCATCATCACCTAAATTTGACCCCGATACAGCCTGCTTAAAGAAAAACGACGTTACAGCATTAATCAATGCAGGGATTTGAGCATCGCTTATTGTTCCCGAAAATTCCTTGGTACCGTCATTATTTTCTTTGACTATGACATGATGTTTCAGATTTCCTATCAAAGCATCGAATATCTTCTCAATATCTTCAGCCTCTTCTTCCTCAAAAGGATTATTAAAGTCGCTAATATCTTTGACATCTCTTTCATTTTCATATTCATACAGGTAATAGGTATCTTTGTCCGAGTCTTTACGGATACTGCATTTAGTATCTTCATAATAATAATAGCTTTCCTTCTTCCCGTTTCCATACTCATCGGTGCTGATATTTTCCCTTTTGCCGTTGACCATATCAACCTTTGCTATTACTGCATTTGACATGATCAATGTATCATTGTCTTTGATCGATAAAGCCACCTCAGAGGTATAACTGTCATAATCTCCACTAAGCTTCTCACATGTATACTTTATTGCATCCTTAAACTGGTCATACCCCTCTTTTGAAAATACATCCGCAAAAGCCGTACTCATAAACAAGGCTGCTCCCAAACAGAAGCTCAAAAGTATAGTCAATCTCTTCTTCGTTTTCATCCAATCCTCTCCTCTTTCTTTTTGTTAACATCTAAAATCAAAAAGTAACATTTCCTTACTTTCTATTTTACACAACACCTGTAAAATCCAAATAAATAATATATAAACAATTTATAAATCTTTATAAATATTATCTAACTCCCTCTAAAACTTTTCGCGGAATAATTTGTTTAATCCTTTCCGGTAGCATAGCCAAATCATCCTTAGTAATTCCCCGCACCTGTATCATTACAAAGAAATATATTATCATCCCGCCAAAAACAGATACTAATGCTGCTGCGGCATTAACAACATAGCTGCTGCCTATAAAGCCGAGCATCAAGTATACTCCTTTATACAGAATCCATACCGCTATTCCCATAACTACCGATGAAACAATGGGTTTTAGCGATTGACTTGCAAGAGAGGTTTTTACCTTTACATGCTTTGCGATAAGTATGGTGTTAAGAAGAATTGATAAGCCATAACCTGCGATACCGCTGATCACCACACCCATTATGTTTATATTGGGATTGCTTATAAGCAAATAGTTTAAAACCAGTTTTACAATAATGCCAATTATTATATTTATAGTTGCCCTGTACATTTTTCCTGCTCCCTGCAGAATTGATGACTGTATTTGCACAATTGACATCAGGATTAAAACCACAGAGCCGTAACGCATAAGATAAGCTCCTTCGCCGTACTCCAGCAAAAAGTATACCGGCTGACTCAACACCGACAGACCTACTGCTGACGGAATTACTATAAACAAGCAAAGTCTGAAAGCATATTTGGTTTTCTCTTCCAACAGTCTCAAATTTCCTTCTGCTACCGCTGCTGAAACAGACGGAAGCACTGCTGCCGCCAAAGCCGCAACTATGGAAATCGGTGCGTTCATTATTTGCTGATATTTCCACAAATAGCTGTGCATCACTGAAACCATTTCAGCCGTATAACCTGCCGCTGCCAGTCTTCCCCTTATATTCGCAACATCAATCAGGTTACCTGCGTACTGGGCTGCTACGCAAACGGTTAACGGTATGCTATAATACACTACTTTTCTTGCAAGCTGCTTGTACGTACACCTTCTCGAAGCTTTATTATGGTGAAGTAAAATATTTTTATTTCCTTTCTTATTGTAAATAAAAATCAGGACAATTGCAGAAAACAATGCTCCCACGCTAGTGCCAACCGTTGCTCCGGCACAGGAAGCCTCCAAGCTTACTTTAATAAGAATCGCTGCAAAACTGATAGTAAAAATTACATTAGCAATCTGTTCAACCACTTGAGACAAGGCCGTTGGTGTCATGTTGCTCATGCCTTGAAAATAACCCTTGTATGCCGACGCCAAAGCTGTAAAAAATAACGTCGGAGACAATGCAGCAATTGCAAGGGCTGATTTATCGGAATTAATCATATAGGCTAACGGCTTTGCCAATGCAAGCATTAAAATAGATAAAACCAAACCGATCACGATCAGGAGAAACCGTGCTATTTTAAACGATCTTACTGCATCTTTGTAGTTTCCGACAGCCGTAAACTCGGATACGGTCTTTGAAATAGCCACCGGAATACCCGAATTCGCGATAACATAAATAAACACATAAACCTGATATGCAGCAGCATAAATTCCATTTCCTTCATCACCGATAATGGCTAACAGGAAAGGAACATATAATACCGATAATACCTTTGATATTATACCCGCTGCCGACAATACCGCAAAGCCTTTAGTCAACGATTGTTTTTTCATAAATACTCCTTGCTTATAAAGGTGCTGTAATACCCTATTTCAAGGTTTCCATGCCACCATACTTTAATCTCTATTCTAATATAAATGATATATGTTATTCAATACCTTTATATATCTCACTATCATCCAATTCAACCAAATACTCTAACGATATTTATTATACGTTATAGCACGATAATATAACCTAGTAATTTAATATTCTATATAAACACAAAGCCCTACGGAACAACCATGATAGTCTTTCTATATTCTTGGTCTGTTTCGCCAAGGTATTACTGTAAGTCAAATATTAAAACAGTTCGAAACGAGCCGAGATTAAACAATAGTTGCCCCGTCCCCATTTAGATACCAAATTAAACAGTAATTGCCCCGTCCCCATTTAGATACCCGTCCCACAAACAAAGCCTTATGGTTTAGACCATAAGGCTTTGATATAAATCTGGCAGCGACCTACTTTCCCGGGACGTCTCCAT
>ENA-OWOZ01000656-OWOZ01000656.1-bioreactor-metagenome-genome-assembly--contig:-NODE-656-length-40447-cov-15.918900_pt1 | contig 40447 bp, 39 predicted proteins | sample MGYA00238140_ERZ651804 | MGnify/ENA primary metagenome ERZ651804 (study PRJEB26910, sample SAMN07631232) | bioreactor metagenome | isolation source: Switchgrass digestor | place: USA: Dartmouth...
TCGGATATGCAGGCGGAAAGGTATTCCCGGTTTCTGTTTATATAGTTGGCTGGATACTGTTGAATATGATGGTCGGCGGTACCAGGATAAGCTACAGGCTGGCACGCAGGGTGAAGAACGATTTGCTCAGGCGCCGCTGCAAACCCAGCAGAGCGATGATCATTGGTGCCGGAAGCGCAGGTTCCATGCTAATCAAGGAGTTCAAGAACCACACAGATATGAACATAGTGCCGGTAGTCATGGTGGACGACGACAGGACAAAGCATGGAACGAAAATAAACGGAGTTCCGGTAGTATCGGGCAGGGAAAAAATAAAGGAACTGGCAGGCAAGTATAACATAGACGAAATAATAGTCGCGATACCGTCAGCATCCAAAAAGGAAATAGCCGAACTGCTCAGGATCAGCAAGGAAACCAAATGCAAGCTGAAAACGCTTCCGAACATGATGGAGATCATGGATGGCGAAGTCAGCGTGAAACAGCTCCGTGACGTCAGGATAGAGGACCTGCTCGGGCGCGAGGAAGTCAAGCTCAATATCGAGGAGATCTCTGGCTATCTGACAAATGAAGTAGTCATGGTGACCGGCGGAGGCGGTTCCATCGGTTCCGAATTGTGCCGCCAGATCGCTAAGTTCAATCCTAAGAAGCTCATCATTTTCGATATATATGAAAACAACGCCTACGAACTCCAGAACGAGCTTATGTTCCTGTACAAGGACAAGCTGGACCTGGAAGTCGTCATAGGCTCCTGCCGCGACAGGGAAAGGCTCAGGGAAGTATTCGAGCGCTACAAGCCGGGCGTGGTGTTCCATGCGGCAGCGCACAAGCATGTTCCGCTGATGGAAGGCAACCCGTCCGAAGCAATAAAGAACAATGTGTTCGGAACCCTCAACACATGCCGTCGTGCAGTAGACTTTGGGGCGAAGAAATTCATACTCATCTCCACTGACAAAGCGGTGAACCCGACCAACATCATGGGCGCTTCGAAACGGCTTGCTGAGATAATCGTGCAGTCGATGAACAGGATGGGTGATACTAAATTCGCAGCGGTACGGTTCGGAAATGTGCTTGGAAGCAACGGCAGCGTTATTCCGCTGTTCAGGAAGCAGATACTGATGGGCGGGCCTGTGACGGTCACTCATCCTGAGGTCACGAGGTACTTTATGACCATACCTGAAGCAACGCAGCTTGTTATCCAGGCCGGGGCCATGGCAAAGGGAGGCGAGGTGTTCGTGCTCGACATGGGCGACCCTGTCAGGATCGACGATCTTGCCCGGGATATGATAAGGCTCTCCGGCTTTGAGCCCGACGTGGACATCAAGATCGAGTACACCGGTCTGAGGCCTGGCGAAAAATTGTACGAGGAACTCCTGATGGCCGAGGAGGGCCTGGAAAAGACTGCACACGAGAAGATCTTTGTCGGCAAACAGCAAGACATGAGCTTCCAGGAAGTCATAATGTGCATTAAGGCGCTGGAGAACTCGATGGAAAGCGATGAAATGCTGAGGGAGACGATGGCTAAACTGGTGCCGACGTATAAGTATGCGAAAGAGTATCTCAGACCCAGTATCGGTATAGATGAAGACACTATCGTAAAGAGCAAGAAAGCAGTATCTGTTGATGTTCAAAATGGTCTAGCAGCAGGACAGAATTAAGTAATTCAGCAAGGCATAACAGGCATATATAAATTTATGCAATGTTGATGTATGGGAAATACTCAAACTGTAAAAATAATACTTTACAATATACAGATGGTATGGTAATATTGTCTTGCTTAGTACCATAACTTGTACATTTCTACGAATGACAAAGCAATAATTCAGCTTATATACAAATGCATCGTTTTGATTAAGCTCCAGTGCTATGATGCATATTGGGTTTCAAAATGATGCTTTTATAAATGTTAGTAAGTTTTTTTTGTATATATAACCAAATTACTAACAGCAGGGGATTAAAATGAAGATTAAAGATGGTTTTATGCTAAGAGAGATAGCTGGTACGTGGGTCGTAGTTCCGTTGGGACAAAGAGTGGTTGAGTACAATGGGCTGATGATTTTAAACGAGAGTGGTGCATTATTGTGGAAACTCCTGGAAAAGGGAGCGGAAATGGACGATTTGGTACAAGCCTTGCTCAATGAGTATGATGTTGATGAAGCAACTGCCAGGGCTGACATCGAGGAAATGATAGGAAATATCAGAGATAGAGGTTTGTTGGAATAATGCCGTTGAGTTGGAAGCAGATAGGTAAGCAACTAACACAAAACGCAACTGCATTGCGCAGGCCATTGTCAGCAGCATTCGAGCTTACAGGAAGATGTAACCTCAAATGCAAAATGTGTTACGTTACATCGACAGAAGATAACCATGAGAAACAGTTAAGAGAGTTAACTGCCGGACAGTGGATAAGGCTGGCTGAAATGGCAAGAGACGCAGGAGTATTGTACCTTATTCTAACCGGAGGTGAAGTTTTTTTAAGAAAGGACTTCAGACAAATATATGAAGCAGTTGCTTCAATGGGTTTTATAACTCAAATTTATACAAACGGAACTTTGATAACACCAGAAGTTGTAAGCTGGCTTAAAAAGATACCCCCCTACAGAGTAAGCTTGACGGTTTACGGAGCTTCTGCTGATACATACGAAAAAGTATGCGGTGTCAGAAGCGGGTATGATAAAGTACTGAAAGGGATTGAATTATTGCGCCAGGAAGGTATTTATTTCGAAATAAAGACCACCGCAATAAAGGACAACTGGAAAGAGTTCGAAGCTATTGGAGATATTGCGAGAAAGAATAATGCCAGATACGGAGTGGTAAATTATATATCGCCAAGAAGGGAAGGATGTGTCAGTGATCTGGAAGATATACGGCTGACACCTGAAGAATCGATTGAGTACGAATTCATGAGAATAGAATATGACAAAAAACATGCTGACAGAACACGTGTAAGCAATGAAGATCATGATGAAAGCATTATACCCAAAATTGACGTATCAACTGAATATAAAGAGAATGCTTTTACATGCCAGGCTGCAAAGAGTTGCTTTTGGATTACATGGGACGGAAGAATGACACCATGTGGACTTATGAGTGAACCATATACGTTACCTCTGGAAGTTGGTTTGGAAAAAGCCTGGGAAGAGTTAGGGAAGAAATGTGATGATATACCTGCATGCAAAGAATGCATTGATTGTGAACTCAAAGATTACTGTGACAAATGCCCGGCCAGGCGAAAGCTTGAAACAGGGTTTTATGATAAACCGGCTCCCTATTTATGCAATGTAGCTAAACTCAGGAAAAACATTGAGGCTGTAAAAAATGGTTAGTTTTATTATAGAGAACGCTAATGTTCAAATAACTGGAAAAGGAGGTATGAAAGTGAAAAAATACGTAAAGCCAGTGTTTGAAGTAGCACAGGTAAGAGTGACTGAGAGAATAGCAGGATCCAGTTGCACGGAACACGGAAGCTGCTATGGCGGAGACATCGTTGTACCGTGGGAATGTATTCCGGGCTGGACTAATCCGGATGCCAATTTCAATTGATCGGACGATATGTAGTTGAGGAGGTGGTGTTTTTGAAGCCGTATGTTAAGCCAGTCTTTGAAAAAGTGGACTTGATGCCTAACGAAAGATTAACTAGGAGTTCATGTAATGAGAAGTTCCTATATTGTGATTTAAATGGAAACAAAAAATATGATGAAGGAGAGCCATATACTTATTATCAGTGGTGATATTGAGATATTGTAAAATATTACATTACGTATTCAATTTTCATTGATACGTAATGTTATTTTTTTTGGAGGAAAAAAACGGTATGCGATATTATAGAATTGCAGATTTCAGTATTGGTTTGGAAACTACAAACAATTCTGTAATCAGCAGATTTGAACCTTTTGCTGTAGATAAACCTGAAAATCTTGATTTAGCAATAGATTTGGTGCCCAAAAGAGATATTGATGTGCCTGGCGGTGATATGTTATCCAATGAGAAAAAGCTGGTATGGATAAAAAAGAGTGACGGTGGTTATTTTTCATATTTGGAGAATCCATACGGAACGCCATGTGTAGCAGTAGACAGCGACGCTGAATGGGAAAAATGTACGATTTATTACCAGGATAATATCGTATCATCCAATCCTGACATCAACCCTTCGGATATACTTGCATTACAGTTTATTGGGATGACATTCAGGAGCCATATTGTATATAAAAACAGTATTGTTCTGCATGCATCGTGCATTGAGTATGAGGGAAAGGGAATAGCTTTCACAGCACCCTCAGGAACAGGAAAGTCGACACATGCACGGCTCTGGGAAGAAAATAAAACAGGTACCAGAGTAATAAACGATGACGCACCTATAATACGACTGATCGATGGTAAACCGTTTGCGTATGGCTCGCCATGGAGCGGATCGACAGATAAATTTCTGAATATAAATGCACCACTGACAGCGATAGTATTGCTGGAGCAGGCGACTGTGAACTCAATCAGACCATTAAGTATTCAAGAGGCCGTTACGCTAATAATGCCAAGGGTACTTCTTCCTTATCATGATAGTAAAATGATGGAAATGGCGGTTTCTACATTCGAAAAAGTTATTTCTGCAGTGCCTGCATATAAACTGAAATGCAGGCCAGATGCTGAGGCCGTTGAAACAGTTTATCAATGTATAATGTGATTAAAGTAAAAGCAGCGGAAATTTTTCCAGTAGTCCAGGAAATATTGAAAAATGAAAACAGCAGGGTCAGCATCATTATTACCGGAAACAGTATGCTGCCCTTTCTCAGAGAGGGTATCGACTCTGTCGAACTGGTAAAGCCTGATTTTGCTAAACTGAGAAAACTGGATATAGTACTTATCCAAAGGAAAAACGGCGTTTATATATTGCACCGGGTCTATAAAAAGAAAAAGGACTGTTTCTATATGGTCGGCGATAACCAGGTTTTTATCGAAGGGCCATTGTATCCGGACCAACTCATTGGAGTGGTCGATACTATTATTCGCAATGGAAAACGAATACCCAGCCGGTCATTTCCGCTGATTTTGCTTGCCGGCATATGGGTGTTTGCTCTTCCAGTAAGGCGTTTGCTGTGGAAAGTTTCCCATAAAGCAAGATATGTAATTAAAAAATTAAGTTATATAAGGAGCAGACATTGAAAAAAATTGCACAACTGTTGAAATGGTTTTATCACAAAATAAGACCATTTTTACTGCAAATTTTCCTGGTTATAGCTGCCAGTAGTATTGCATCACTTTGCTCTGTCGCTATGGCAATTGTTTCGAAAAAACTTGTCGACTTTGCTGTGGACAGGGAAATCGATGAAGCAGTTCACCAGGGATTACTGTTTATTGCGATTATATTAGGTCTTTTAATATTACGTGCAGTAATCTCCATGTTATCTGTAAGAGTCCGAAATGCCATGGAGAACAATATGAGGCTGGATTTGTACAAACAGCTTTCATATTCAGACTGGATGGCTTTTTCGAAATATCACAGTGAAGACATACTGACACGTATGACCAGTGACGTGGGTGTCGTAGTAAACGGTATAGTTAATGTAGTACCGGCTATTGTTTCATTCGGAGTCCATTTCGCAGGAGCTTTTATTGCATTGTATTCAATTGACAAAACTCTTGGTATATTGGCGTTTTTCCTCGGTCCGTTTACGTTGCTGTTTTACAGGCTGTTCAGTAAAAATCTGCGTAGCATGCACATCAGGATACAGGAACTTGAAGCAGACTACCGGGCTGCTGCACATGAATCGATACAGAATATGCTGGTCGTCAAGGCATTCGCACTGGAAGACAGAACAAGAGATAAGATGAAGAGCATACAGAAAAATCGTCTTGGTATTCTGCTGAAAAGAAATTTCTTAGGTGTGATTGCGAATTCTTCGTTTACGATAGGATACTGGACAGGATATTTTCTTGCATTTGGCTGGGGTGCGATGAGACTGGCACAGGGATCAGCCTCTTTTGGTTCGATGACTGCATTTCTGCAGTTGGTCGGCCAGGTACAGTCACCTTTTATCGGACTCGCTATGCAGGTTCCGCAGCTGATAGCCATGGAAGCATCTGCAGGCAGGTTAATGGAACTGGAAAACATCCGGCAGGAAGACAGAAAAAGTGAGCAACTTAAGTGGACAAGTGCCGGGATAGTTTTTGAAAATGTAAGTTTTTCATATGACCAGAATAATTTGATCCTGAAAAATATAAGTTTTGAAATAAACCCGGGAGAGACAATTGGACTGGTAGGGCCTTCGGGCGAAGGAAAGACTACCATGATACGCATGTTGCTGGCTCTGCTTCAGCCGCAAGAAGGAAAGGTATACTTTATCAATGACAGTGAAAGAGTAGAGGCCAGTGCATCAAGCCGTACCATAATATCTTATGTGCCACAGGGCAATACGTTGTTTTCAGGTACTATTGAAGAAAATCTGCGTATAGTCGATCCGGACGCAACAGATGAAGATATCAAAAAAGCATTGGTCGATGCGGATGCCTGGGATTTTGTCAGTGAGTTGCCTGACGGGATTCATACGAAGATTGGTGAAAAGGCTGTCGGACTGTCGGAAGGACAAGCCCAGCGCATAACAATAGCACGGGCATTTCTGAGAAAATCAGCTATACTTTTACTGGATGAAGCAACGTCAGCGTTGGACGCAGATACGGAAATGCGCGTACTTGAGTCGATACGCAGGATGAAACCAGAACGGACATGTATAATCATTACACACCGTCCATCAGCATTGAGTATATGCAGCCGTGTGTTCAAGATACAGGATGGCATGCTCACAGAGGAAACGAGTGATTAGGACTTAATATAGAAGGGGAATCTTAAATGGATCACAGAATAGATAGTGAATACAGAAACATACCTTTTTCGCCTCCTGACATAACTGACGCAGAAATCGAAGAAGTGATAAGTTCCCTTAAATCAGGCTGGATAACGACCGGGCCGAAAACGAAACAATTTGAGCAGAAGATCGCCGAATATGTAGGTACGCGGAAAGCAGTCTGCCTGAGTTCGGCTACAGCTGCCATGGAACTCACGCTTCGCATATTAGGCATTGGGCCAGGCGATGAAGTTATTACTACACCCTATACTTACACTGCATCAGCGTCAGTCATACACCACACAGGCGCCAAAATAGTATTGGTGGACGTTTCTCCTGATTCATACGAAATGGATTATGACAAGCTGGCGGAAGCGATAAATGAGAGAACCAAAGCCGTGATCCCGGTGGATATCGCCGGAAGGATGTGCGACTATGATGCGATATACGAAGCAGTCAACAGCAAAAAGGGATGTTTCAGACCCAACAATGATATCCAGGAGCAGTTCGGAAGAGTCATAGTTTTGGCAGACGCCGCCCATGCATTCGGTGCGGAAAGGAAGGGTAAAAAATGCGGTTTGGCAGCTGATTTTACCTGTTTTTCATTCCATGCAGTTAAAAACCTTACCACAGCAGAGGGCGGATCCGTGGTATGGCGTAATGATATAGGCCTTGATGATGAATGGCTTTACAGCCAGTATATGCTGATGAGCCTGCATGGCCAGTCCAAGGACGCGTTGACGAAGACCCAAAAAGGCGCATGGGAATACGATATTGTATACCCTGCCTATAAATGCAACATGACGGATGTGCTGGCTGGGATAGGCCTGGCACAGTTGAGCAGATATGAAAGCATCATGCGCAGAAGGCATGAGATCATAGAGATGTACGACAATATGCTGCTGCCTACGGGCATATCCAGCCTGAAGCATAAAGGGGAAGAGTTTATTTCATCTGGTCACCTTTACCTTGCACGGATACCTGGTATAGGCGAGCAGGAAAGAAATACTATTATAGCTGAAATGGCTGAAGCTGGGGTTGCCTGCAACGTCCATTATAAGCCGCTGCCGATGATGACGGCATACAGGAACCTGGGGTTCGATATCAAGGATTATCCTAATGCATATAAGCAGTATGAAAACGAGATAACTCTGCCGCTGCATACGCTATTGAGCGATGAAGATGCGGAGTATGTCTGTGGTAAACTTTTAGCTATCATAAAGAAATAAAATAACTACTTGGAAAGGCTATTTTTGTAATGTTGAAAAAATGGGACGATTTACCTGATTTCATGAAAAACGACAGTGTCAGAGAGTATTATGACATTTTAAATAAAAAGAGAACCTATTTGATTTTCAAAAGAGCATTTGACATTGTCGTTGCTGTAGTTATCCTAGTAATACTGTCACCAGCGTTTTTGATATTGAGCATAGCAATAAAAGCAGACTCAAAGGGACCGGTTATTTTCAGGCAAACAAGGGTGACTCAGTATGGGAAGCATTTTAAAATACTGAAATTCAGAACAATGGTCAATAATGCTGAAAAAATCGGTTCACAGGTTACAACAAGCAATGACTCAAGAGTTACCAGGGTTGGCAGAATAATTAGGAAGTACAGGCTGGATGAAATCCCGCAACTGATCAATATCATAAAAGGAGATATGAGCTTTGTCGGCACACGTCCGGAAGTGGTCAAGTATGTGGAAAGATACACTGATGAGATGATGGCTACGCTGTTGTTGCCGGCAGGTGTGACATCCAGTGCGAGCATTGAGTATAAGGATGAGGAACGAATTTTGAATGCGGCGGATGATGTGGACGAAGTTTATGTTAATGAAGTCCTTCCGAGAAAGATGAAATATAACCTGGATGATATCAGGCATTTTTCACTCAAAAACGATATTGCGCTGATGTTCAGAACAGTTTTTGCAGTAATCAGAAAAGAATCGGCAATCCCGGATGGAGTGAGTATAGATGCTGAGAACTGAGATACTGGTTTCAGCTGAATATGTGGACGATATCGTTGAGATCCATATGAAAACCTTTACCGGGTTTTTTCTCACGTTCCTGGGCAGAGGTTTCCTGAAGCATCTGTATAAAGGGTTTATTGAGCATGACAAGTCAAATGTCATCGGTGCCTTTGAAGATGACAGGCTGGTTGGTTTCCTGGCATATTCGGAAGACATCAGCGCTTTTTACAAATACCTGATAAGGAAAAGGCTGCTGCCGTTTGCTTTCTATGGTGCGTTGGCATTTTTCAGGAAACCGGCTATAATGCTTAGGCTTCTCAGGGCATTTACTTATCCGGAAAGCAGCAAAAGACCAGAGCCATATGTTGAACTATCTTCTATAGGTGTGCTGCCTGAAGCGAAGAATAAGGGCATTGGTACCATGCTGATAGACGAACTGAAAAAAACAGTCAGCAATGGCCAATTCAGCTATATAAAACTTGAGACAGACAGACTGAACAACGATGCCGTCAATGCTTTCTATGTCAAGAATGGTTTTGTGCTGGACAGGTCCTATACGACCAGGGAAGGCAGAGAGATGAATGAATACCACTTTAAACTGACCAGGAATGAAACGTCTCAATCTGCTAAAGGTGGGGATCAGAGTTGAGAATATTATATATAGCAACATCTTTCCCCGAACCCAATAAAGGAGCTACTATATATACCGATCTGGCGGAAGCGCTTCACGAAGCAGGGCATGAAATTACGGTTGCAGTGTCAGAACAGGCAAGAAACAAAAAAGAAACGGAAATAAAAATAGAGCGCGGTTTTAAGGTTTTGCGAATAGTTACGGGTAACTATTACGATGTAGGTCTTATTGAAAAAGGAATAACAACGTTGAAAATACCTTTCCTCATGCGGAGAGGCATAAAAAAATATCTGAGTTCGAAGAAATTCGATTTCATACTGTTCGAAGCTCCTCCTGTAACCAATGCAGGACTTGTGAAGTGGGCTAAAAAGTATTTTGGTTGTCCGGCGTATCTTATGCTGAAAGATATATTCCCACAGAATGCTGTAGATTTGGGCATATTTAGAATGAATGGCATACTGTACAGGTACTTTAAAGCCAGGGAAAAAGACTTGTACAAAACTGCTGATGTTATCGGATGTATGTCTGATGCTAACAGGAAGTATATATTGGAACACAATCCGTGGTTGGATTCTGGTAAGGTTGAAATTTTTCCAAACACGAAGAGAATGGTTGAAAAGATACCTGATAATAGTTCAAATATTAGAGAAAAATACGGGATTCCCAAGGATGCATGTGTCTTTCTGTTTGGCGGTAACATGGGCAGACCACAGTATATCAATTTGCTTATCTATGCAATGCAAAAATGCAAGAATGATGAAAGCATATTTTTCCTGTTTGTTGGCAGGGGCACCGATAAATATATGCTGGAGCAATCAATAAAGAATAATGGCATACGAAATGCACTTGTTATCGATAATCTTCCCAGAAACGAGTATGAAACTATAACATTAGAATGTGATGTTGGACTGATTGTATTAGATCCACGTTTTACAATACCTAACTATCCTTCCAGGATACTATCATATATGGAGTATGGAAAGCCAATACTTGCTGCAACTGACAAAGTGACCGATATAAAAGAGATGATAAAAGAATCGGGGTGTGGCGAGTGGGTATGGTCCGGTGATGCAGACGGCTTTGTCAGTAAGATAAAAGAGATGGCTGTTTCAAAAAGCAAACGTGAAATGGGTATGCGAGGAAGGGTTTACGCAGAGAAACATTTTAATGTCATGCGTTCAGTAATTATATTGGAAAACTTTTACAAGATAATAAATAAAAAGAGGGTATGATATGTTTAAAAATAAGACATTATTAATAACCGGCGGCACCGGTTCATTTGGCAATGCTGTTCTTAAAAGGTTTCTTAGTACAGATATCGGAGAGATTCGCATATTCTCCAGGGATGAAAAAAAGCAGGATGATATGCGAAAGCAGTACAACAATCCCAAAATCAAGTTCTATATCGGTGATGTGCGTGACCTGGCAAGTGTTAAGAATGCCATGTATGGAGTAGATTATGTTTTCCATGCGGCAGCTTTGAAGCAAGTCCCTTCCTGCGAGTTTTTCCCGTTGGAAGCTGTAAAGACAAACGTCATTGGAACTGATAATGTTCTGACTGCAGCTATAGAATATGGGGTCAAAAAGGTTATCTGCCTTTCTACCGATAAAGCTGCCTATCCAATCAATGCCATGGGTATATCAAAAGCAATGATGGAAAAAGTTTTCATTGCAAAGTCGCGTACGGTATCACCTGACAAAACAGTAATCTGTGGTACAAGATACGGAAATGTCATGGCGTCCAGGGGTTCGGTAATACCGTTGTTTATTGAGCAGATCAGGGCAGGGAAACCGTTGACCGTAACCGATCCAAACATGACAAGGTTCCTTATGAGCCTGGATGAAGCGGTAGATCTTGTGCTCTTTGCTTTCGAAAATGCGGCCCCGGGAGACATAATGGTGCAAAAAGCCCCGGCAAGCACTATCGGTGATCTGGCACAGGCACTGAAAGAACTGTTCAGGGCGGACAATGAAATTAAAATCATCGGTACAAGGCACGGAGAGAAGCGGCATGAAACCCTGCTGACAAGGGAAGAACGCGTCAGGGCTATTGACATGGGTTCATTTTTCAGGGTACCTGCTGACAACCGGGATTTGAACTATGATAAATATTTCAGCGTTGGAAGCCACGATATTACAAGCGGTGAGGAATACAATTCGAGCAATACCCAGATCCTGAATGTGGAGCAAATAAAGGAAAAGCTTCTCGAAGTGAGTTATGTAAGAGAACAATTGGAGGAATGGTTAGACAGATGAAAATACTTGTTACTGGCGCTAAAGGATTTATAGGCAAAAACCTGGTTGTTGAACTGAAAAACAGAGGTTATAACGACATATATGAGTACGATTTAGATACAACTGTGTCACTGGATGAATATACACGCGACTGTGGGTTTGTTTTTCACCTTGCAGGGATAAACAGACCTGAAAATCCGGATGATTACATGAAGGGCAATTATGGCTTTACAGCTGATCTTCTTAATTCTTTGAAGAAAAATAACAACAGAGCGCCAATTCTTGTAACTTCATCGATTCAGGCAGAAAAAGATAATCCGTACGGAATCAGCAAAAAGGCCGCAGAAGACCTGTTATTTGAATATGGTAGACTTAACAGTGTTGATGTTATGATTTACAGATTGCCCAATGTATTTGGCAAATGGAGCAGGCCGAATTATAACACGGTTGTTGCTACTTACTGCCATAACATCGCCAGGGATATGGACATTCGGATCAATGATCCTGATACGGAATTGACTCTGTGCTATATAGATGATGTCGTTCAGGAATTTATCAAAGCACTTGAAGGCAATCCAACCAGGCTGTCTGGATACTGTGTTGTACCGGTAACATATAAAGTGAAACTGGGTAAGCTTGCCTCAATAATCAAAGAGTTCAGAGAATGCAGAAAAAACTTGTCATTGCCCGATATGAGCGACCCTTTCATCAGGAAGCTGTACAGCACGTATCTGAGCTTCTTACCCGAGGACTGTTTTACATACGGTTTGAAGATGAACTGTGATGTGAGAGGTTCGTTTACCGAGTTCATCCGTACCCCGGATAGAGGACAGTTTTCTGTCAATATCTCAAAGCCAGGAATAACCAAGGGGAATCACTGGCATCACTCTAAACATGAAAAATTCCTTGTAGTGAGCGGCGAGGGTATTATCAGATTCCGGAAAGTAGGGTCTGATAAAATTATTGAATACAAAGTCAGCGGGGAGAATCTGCAGGTGGTTGAAATTCCGCCAGGATACACTCATTCTATAGTAAACACAGGAGATAGTGATATGGTCACCGTGATGTGGGCCAACGAATGTTTTGACCCTGAAAATCCCGACACATATTACATGGAGGTCTGAAAATGGGCAAACTTAAAGTTATGACTATAGTTGGGACAAGGCCGGAGATAATCCGCCTGTCCGCATGTATAAAAGCCTGCGACAAATACTTCGACCATATCTTGGTGCACACGGGACAAAACTGGGATTATACCCTGAATCAGATTTTCTTTGAAGACTTGGGCCTGCGGGCTCCTGATTATTACCTGGAAAGCGCAGGCAAGGATCTTGGCGAAACGATGGGGAATATTATTGCCAGATCCTACGCGCTGATGCAGAAAGAAAAACCAGATGCAGTACTGATACTGGGTGATACTAATTCGGCGCTATCGGCAATCTCGGCCAAAAGGCTTAAAATACCAATATTCCACATGGAAGCTGGTAACAGGTGCTGGGACTGGAATGTATCGGAGATGATCAACAGGAAAATCGTCGACCATATATCAGACATCAATCTGCCATATACCGAGCATGCCAGAAGATACCTTTTGTCTGAAGGAATCGACGGAAAGACCATATTTGTTACTGGATCACCGATGCGTGAAGTGCTGCGTGACCACATGGATAAAATCAAAGCATCGGATGTACTGGAGAGGCTTGGCCTCGAAAAAAGAAAATACTTTCTGCTGTCAGCACACAGAGAAGAAAATATTGACCTGGAAGATAATTTCATGTCGCTGATGAATTCGGTAAATGTGATAGCGGAAAAGTACCAGATGCCCGTTATTTATTCTACACATCCGAGAAGTAGGAAGTACATAGAGCAGCGAGGCTTTGAGTTCCATCCGCTGGTAAGAAGCCTGAAGCCTTTTGGTTTTATTGATTATAACCATCTGCAGATGAACGCATATTGTGTTTTGTCGGACAGTGGGACATTATCTGAGGAGTCTGCTATGCTAAATTTCCCTGCAGTACTTATCCGGACATCAACTGAGCGACCGGAAGTTCTGGACAAAGGGACGATCGTCATCGGCGGGATAAAATATGAGGATGTCGAGCAAGCAGTGGAGTTGGCTGTAGCTATGTTTGAAAACAGGGAAGAAGTTGCCATGCCGGGAGATTATGAGGATACGAATGTATCCGTAAAAGTAGTAAAGCTTATACAGAGTTATGCCAAAATTGTAAATATGACTGTGTGGGGTAAGAAATAATGAATGTTCTACTGGTTTCACCTTTACCTCCGCCATCAGGAGGCATTGCTACTTGGACCAGGCTATATATAAATTCAAAAGTGGCCCAAAGCAATTATGTAAAAGTAATAAATACGGCGATATGTGGAAATCGTGCCAAAAATCTGGCCAGAATGAAGTTTAGGGACGAAATAAAACGTGCTTGGAATATATATAGGGAAACAAGAAATGCTTTGCGAAATGAAAGATTTGATGTAGCTCATATCAATACATCGTGTTCCAGAAATGGAATGTTGAGGGATATATTATGTGCAAAATTGGTCAAAAGGTATAGAATAAAACTCGTCTTGCAGTGCCATTGCGATACGTCTATTAAGGTCAAAAGAAAAACAGACAGGTTTATTTTCAGAAATCTATGCAAGTTAAGCGATACCATCCTGTGTCTGAACAAAGCATCGGAAAACCATATTAGAGAGGTTACAGGCAGAAGCAGCATTATAATACCGAATTTTATTGATATATGCAGGCAGACCGGTAATAAGAGTAAATACATATCTGACAGTATCCGTGCTATAGTATATGCGGGACATATTACTATTGAAAAAGGCTGTGATGATATAATAAAAGCGGCAGAAAAGTTGCCTCATATTACGTTCAAGCTGATGGGTTATATAAGTGATGATATAAGAAAAATACCGGCTCCTAACAATGTAAAGTTTATCGGAGAAGTAAGGAAGGAAGAAGTAATCAAAGAAATGTATAAGGCCGATTTGCTATTGTTTCCATCGCATACTGAGGGATTTCCCAATGTTGTCCTTGAAGCTATGGCATGTGGTTTGCCGGTAATAGCAACGCCTGTAGGAGCCATACCCGATATGATAGAAGATAAAGGCGGAGTACTGGTTGACATTGGTGACGTTGATGGAATTGTTGCTGCAATATCGTCTCTTGAAGATGCTAATTTAAGGAAGAATATGTCGGAATGGAACATTAACAAGGTCTTAGAAAGCTATACCACTGAAGTCGTTTTGGATAAGCTATTTAGTATTTATCAGGATGAAGTATAGTACTGTGAGTGAGGAAATTATGAAGATCGCGCTTATAATAAAAGACTTAAGGCATTGCGGTGCGCAAAGAGCAATTTCAAGGCTTTCATTTGTATTGGAAGAGGCAGGGTATGAAATTTATATGGTTATGTTGACAGCAGGAGAAATAGATTATCCTCATGCCGGCAAACTAATTCTCGTGGGTTCCCCCATTGAGGACGGAATACTGAGGAAAATAAAAAATACAATAATCAGGACTTTGGAATTGAGGAAAATAAAGAAGGAATATAATTTTGATGCAGCAATAAGTTTTCTGGATACGCCGAATATATCTAACATTTTGTCCAGACAAAAAGAAAAGGTTTTTGTTTCGGTACGCAACTTTAAATCATTGGAAGATTCGGGCATATTCGGGTTCCTCAACAGAATAATGATTAAGATGCTTTATCCAAAAGCAGATAAGATTATTGTCGTTTCAAAAGCCATTGCTGCTGATATGGAAGTGAATTACAATATTCCAAGAGAGAAAATAACTGTTATATACAACCCTTTCGACATAGAGCAGATACAGAGCCAAAGTAATGAAGAGTTGCCGGATGATTACAGAAATTTCTATAATGGTCACCGAGTTATTATTTCTGTAGGACGTTTAGACCATCAAAAGGGATACTGTAATTTATTGAAAGCATTCTCATACCTGAAAACGAAATGTCCTGATACCAGGTTGGTACTTATAGGCGATGGAGAGCAAACCGGTCAACTGGAAGAACTGACAAAAGCACTAAATATCGAAAATGATGTGCTTTTTGCCGGATATCAGAAGAATCCTTTTTCTTTTATTAGAAACGCCCATGTTTATGTATTATCATCACTTTTTGAAGGTTTCCCAAATGCTATGGTGGAAGCGATGGCATGCGGAGTTCCTGTCGTAAGCACAGATTGTAAGAGCGGTCCGCGTGAGATTTTATATGAATTGCCTGACCTGAGCCGGGATGCGGACGGGATCGAGTATGCTGATTATGGTATCATCAGTCCTGTATTTGATACCGAAGATAATTGGGATTACACAGTAATTTCAGATAAGCAGAAGATATTTGCCGAAGCTATTGCTATCTTGCTGAATGATCATGCTTTACATCAGAAATATTCGCAGAAAGCCTTTGAAAGGGTAAAAAGCTTTACATTTGATATTTGTAGAAGACAATACATAGAATTGCTGGCGGATAAGGCAAAATGAAAAATTACATCGTATTGCTAAAAAAACTATTAAATATACTTTTTTTCCGCAGAACTTGGAGTATAGGTTACCGATTTATCGACTCAGAATCATTTTCTTTGGATGAGGAACGAAAGTATAATGTTATCGATTCATGCCTTCGCTGGTGGTATGCAGATCCATTTTGCATAAAAAAAGATGACAAGTATTATATTTTCTGCGAAATGCTTGATTCATTCAGCGGACGTGGTTCTATTGGAGTTTTTGAGTATTATGACGGGGTTATGAGCAATATTAGACAAGTTCTCAAGGAACCGTTCCACCTGTCATATCCGAATGTTTTTAGTTATAATAATGAGTATTACATGATTCCTGAGACGGGAGATGCAAGACAAATAAGACTATATAAAGCAACAGAATTTCCTTACAGGTGGGAACTTGACACCATACTGTTGGAAGGCAAAAAGGTCGTTGATAGTACGATTCTTACCATTAAGGATAAAATGTATTTATTTGCATACGATCTATCAGGAAATCATGGTAGGCTTGAGATATATGATTTTGACATTGATAAAAAGTGCTTGCGAAAATTGGATAGCAACTCATTCATTGATGAAGACAGAAAGATGCGTCCAGCAGGGAACTTTTTGAATAACGACAAAGATATAGTACGCCCTGCACAATATGGTACTGAGTCCTATGGCATTAAATTATTGTTTAACAAGATTGAAAAAATGCCTGATGAGGGATACCAGGAATCAACCGTATCAGAGCTGACTGTATCGGATATTACTGTATTCAGCAACAGAAAGTTTACTCGTGTCCATACGATCAACAGATACTGTGATATGGAAGTCATTGACCTTTTTTGCATTGATTTTTGCATGATTAAGCCGGTATTCGTTTTCACTAAACTGTTAGTAAAGATATATGAAAAAATCAAACAATGGAACAGCAAATGAAGAAGATTACACTAAGCAACATAATAAATGGTCTACTTTTCCTATATATTCTTAGTATATATATATTTACGTATAGAGAAGGGTATAACACATTAAGTAATGCTCTTGCATTCTTGGTTGTGGCTTCAATATGGATAGAGGTTATGCTTACAAGGAAAAAGGTACGTTTTAACTCGATACTATTGTTTCAGATTTTATTTATTGTTGCATGCCTGATTACGGCTTTTTATGCGATAAGCCAGTATACGGTAACAAGTAAAGTTAAAACGCTTCTTCTGATATTTCTGGTGATGCTCACGCTTGTGAACTATATCGATACATTTGAGAAGCTCAGGAAGGTGATTTTTTATTTTGTTATAGCTGGATTCTTTACAAGCATTTATATATTAGTAACATCTGATTTCTCTGTTATTACAAGATATGGCAGTCAATTAGGCAATCAGAACGCTATCGGGATGAATATAGGTATTTCTTCCATATTTTGTTTTTACATTATCTTAGGAGAAAAAAAGTACTTATACTCTTTACTATATATACTTTTGATACCCTGTATTTTATTGACTGGTTCGAGAAAAGCGTTGATTTTTGTCATATTGAGCTTAATAACAATGCTATTGTTATATAATAAAGATAGTCTGTCAAAAATAGTAAAACTTTTATTTGCTAGTACATGCGTACTAATTGGCCTATATTATTTCATTTTTGAAATACCAATATTTTATCAAATAGTGGGGATACGAGTCGAGAATATGATTAAGTTATTGACAGGTGAAAGTGTTAAAGAAGCTTCACTTAATAATAGGTTACTGATGACAAGATATGGTGTGGAATTCTTCAAAAAACGACCCGTTTTTGGATACGGTATAGACAATTACAGGTATTTATATGGCGGGACATATTCACATAATAATTTTATTGAATTATTGGTTGGCACAGGCGTTATTGGATTTATGCTTTATTATATTCCGCAAGTTGTTGTTATGAGAGATTTGCTAATGAAGTCAAAAAATAAAATGATCGCATTAGTTTGTTATTCATTCTTTACAATTATTGCTTCTTATTTTATTTTATCACCGACACTTGTTTATTACGATAGTAAGCATTACAACTTTTTGCTAGCTATTGCAAGTACTGTCAAGCTAATTAATATACGAAATGCCAATCTGATAAATGGTGAAAAAAATGTATAAAAAAGTTATGTCTGTAATAAAAAAACCTAAGCTTATTATTATGAAGTTGCTAAGATGCAGGCTGCTTAGATTCATACCGGACGAGCTCTTCCTAAAGCTAATGTATAAACTACATACAGGTGAAAAGTTAGATCTAAAAAATCCGAGAACTTTTTGCGAGAAACTTCAATGGCTTAAACTAAATGATAGAAAGCAGGAATATGTTACATATGTAGACAAGTATGCCGTAAGAACACATATAGCTCAGGCAATAGGAGAGAAATATCTGATACCAATGATTGGTATATATAATAGTGTGAATGAAATAAATTGGGATCAGTTGCCTGAAAGATTTGTACTAAAGTGTACTCATGGTTCAAATTCCAATATTGTATGTACAGACAAAAGCAAGTTGGACATTAAAGAGGCTAAAAGAAAACTCAAAAAATGGATGAATCAGAATTGGTATTGGTATGGACGGGAATGGCCATATAAAGAAGTAAAACCAAGGATCATTTGTGAAGAGTTTATTTCAAGTGATGGTAATGTTCCTGAAGACTACAAAGTGATGTGTTTTCATGGAAAAGCAAAGCTGATCCAAGTCCATCGAGATCGATTCAGCGAAAATCATACATGCGATATTTATAATACTGAATGGGAAAAAACTGGCCTATCAAAAAGCAAGGATGGACTTCCGAATTCTGATTTAGTTTTGGAAAAACCTAAATTGTTAGATGAGATGATCGATTTGTCAGAGAAATTATCAAAAAATATGTGCCACGCCAGAATTGACTGGTATATAGTAGGCGATAAACTCTATTTTGGAGAGATAACATTTTACAGCAGTTCGGGTTTTTCTCAATATGATAAAAAAGAAGATGAATTACTGCTGGGCAGTTGGATAAATACGGATTAATGACAATATCCAGGAAAGTGGAGGGAATATGAGAGTAATAATAGGTGCTGATGTAGTTCCGACAGAATCAAATATACATTTATTTGCTGAAGGCAATGTTAAAGAGCTGCTCGGTGAAGAATTATTTGATCTCTGGAATTCATGTGATGTCAGGATATTTAATTTGGAAGTTCCTATAACTGATAAAAAATCACCTATTAATAAATGTGGCCCTAACCTCATTGCGCCAGCAAGCACAGTAAAAGGGATAAAAGCTCTCAATCCAACTTTAGTAACTCTGGCCAACAATCACATTTTAGACCAGGGTGTAGAAGGTTTTAGAGATACAGTGGAACTTTTAAAAAAATACGGTATCGACTTTATTGGTGCTGGGTATGATGTTTTTCAAGCGTGCAGGCCTTTTATCATACAAAAAGATGATATTAAGGTAGGAATATATGCGTGCGCTGAACATGAATTTTCTATAGCAACGGATAAATCACCTGGAGCAAACCCATTTGACCCTTTGGAGAGTTTAGATCATATAATGGCACTGAGATCTGAATGTAACTATGTTATCGTATTGTACCATGGGGGGAAAGAACATTATCGTTATCCTTCTCCATATCTTCAGAAAGTATGCAGGAAGATAGTTGAAAAAGGTGCAGATTTAGTAATATGTCAACATAGCCATTGTATTGGGTGCTATGAAATATATAATGGATCGATAATTGTTTATGGACAAGGAAATTTCATTTTTGATAAAAATGATAATGAATATTGGAAGACTAGTCTTATGATAAAAGTAGCTATAGATGAAAAGCCAGTAATTGAGTACGTACCTGTTAAAAAAGTTAGGAATGTAATACGTCTTGCCATTGGAAAGGAAGCCGATGAAATCTTACAAGCATTTATTAAGCGATCAGAAGAAATATTACAAAAAGATTTCATATCACAGCAATACCGAAAATTTGCATATGAGAATTATTTTAATTACATCAGGAGCCTTGCTGGATTTGGTAAATGGTTATCCAGATTAGATAGAAAACTGCTAAACAATAGATTGGTAAGGCATAAGTACAATAAAAAGCAACTGTTAGCGGTGCAAAATTATGTTGAATGTGAGTCACACAGGGAATTGTTTCTTCAGGGACTTTCTTCAAAAATACAGGAAGACAACAAAATTTAGGGTTTCAATGAGAGGGCATTTAACTAGATTCATATCTAGAGTTATAGTTCATTATAATGGAGGTTGATACACGCTGAAAGAGAAAGTATGCATTATTGCTGCCTATTTTGGCAAATTTCCTAACTATTTTTCACTTTGGCTTAAGTCATGTGAGATGAATCCCAATGTCAATTTCCTTCTGGTAACTGATGCAGATGTGGAAAACCATCCTGCCAATGTCATGGTGTACAAGACTGACCTTAAAGATGTTAAGGAAAAAGCATCATGCATATTGGGCTTTGAAGTAGCATTGGAGCGTCCATATAAGATGTGCGATTACAAGCCTGCATATGGTCTGATATTCAGTGACCTACTGAGCGGCTATGACTATTGGGGTCATTGCGATGTAGACTTGATATTTGGCGATTTGCAGTCGTGTTTCGAAAAATATAACCTAAGTGAGTATGACAGGTTCCTGCCGTTGGGGCATCTTTCTTTGTATAAAAATGATGATGAAGTGAATAACCGCTTTAAGAGCGAACAGCTTTCTCCAAATTACAAGGAAGTTTTTACAAACGATAAAAACTTCACATTTGATGAAATGGGCGGGATGACAACGTTCTATGCGAACGGAGAATATCCTTTTTTCAATAAAAGAGTATTTGCGGATATTGCCTCAATTTATCATAGATACAGGGTTATAGAAGAATATATATATGACGAGTGTCCTCGCAATTATCCGAACCAGATATTTACCTGGGAAAACGGAAAGTGCTACCGCGAGTGGATTCTAGGCGGGCAATTGCATAAAGAAGAGTATGTATATGTACACTTCAAAAAAAGACCGAATTTCAATGCCGATTTTGACATAGAAACAGTGAACAGCTTTTATATCACCAATATCGGTTTCGTGGAAAAGACCGGCGAGACCACCCTTGATATTATAAAAACGCTGAATCCTTATCCGGGAAAACTATATGAAGATTTTGAGTTTATCAAAGCCAAAATATCACTGTATTTGAATGCTATTAAGAGTAAGATTAAGAGGTAAACATGGCAAATAAGAACCAACTGAAAATAGGAGCGATACTATCTTATCTGAATATAATACTTTCAATAGGTATTGGATTTATAACTGCGCCGGTATTATTGAACAGCCTTGGCAAAAGTGAATATGGCGCCTACCAGATAACAGCTGCGTTGATAGGGTATATTTCGGTTTTGGATTTGGGGTTGCATAATACTGTTACACGGTATGTCGCAAGATATCTGGCGACCAGGGATAAAAGAAGTGAAGAGAATTTTCTGGCCATCAGTATCGGAATTTTTATGCTGATTGGTATACTTATCATGGTTGTTGTGGCGGTTATCTATGCAAATGTTGGAAACATATACAAGTCGAGTACTACTGAAGAAATCAATATCATAAAGCGGTTGCTGGTTGTGATGGGACTCAACCTTGCTATATCCATGCCGGGCGGTGTATTTTCATCAATAATAACCGCTTATGAAAAATTTATTTTTTCAAGGGGATGCGCTACAGTCAAGCTGATTGCACGCTTTATTTTGTTGGTTGTGACATTGAACATGGGAGGGAAATCACTAAGTGTAGTCATGATAGACTTCTCATTGAACCTTTTGATGTTGTTACTCGCGATCGTATATTGCTTTAAATATCTTCACATTAGAATTAAGCTGTATGAGATTGATAAGAGATACATCATTTCTGTATTCTCTTTTTCCATATTTGTATTTTTAGCTTCAATAACCGACCAAATTAACTGGAAAGTAGATACCACCATACTAGGCATAATGCTTGGAACCACGGCAGTAACTTATTATTCCATAGCGGGAAGCCTTATATCCTATTACAGAAATTTTTCAGGAGCGATTTCGGGAATCTTTCTGCCAAAAGCGACGAAGATGACGGCATCAGGGGCCAACAATTCGGAACTGACAGATCTGATGATATCAGTAGGACGAATCCAATTGATTATTATTGGTCTGATTCTAACCGGCTTTGTGGTAATAGGAAAAGAATTCATTTCCCTCTGGGTCGGAGACGAGTATTTACAGGCGTATTACTGGTTTCTTATTATGGCTCTTCCGCTTCTGATCCCTATGACACAGAGTATCGGAATCAATATTCTTGAAGCAAAGTTCAAACATAAGTTTAGGGCGTTGGTTTACTTCGGAATTGCTTTGGCGAATATCAGTTTGACGATTTTGTTAGTAAAAAATTACGGAATAATCGGTGCGGCAGTTGCAACAGGTTTGGCACTGTTTGTAGGAAACAACGTTATTATCAATATTTACTATTCAAGGGTAATCGGATTGGAAATAGGCCGCTTTTTTAAAGAGGTTTATTTGAAAATAATGCCGGTTCAGATGGTGATACTGGCTGCTCTTGTTGCTCTGGACAGAATAACCAACATATCGGGACAATGGGCAGATCTTATAATTAAGGGACTTATTATATGTACTGTCTATTGCGTTATTATCTATTTGTTTGTTATGTCAGATAAGGAAAAGCGGTACATAACATTGAAAAGAGGTACCTGAATGAAAAAGAATATCAATGACATAAAGCACGTATGCGCCGGATGTGGTGTTTGCGCAGGTATATGCAAGTTCATACAAATGCATGAGAATGAGTTCGGTCAGTATTGGCCGAAGGTCACAGACGGTTGTGTGAACTGTGGCAGGTGTATTGCTGTTTGTCCGGAAATTAATCCATACGAGGATGCAGACATTTCATACAACGTCAATCCGGAAATGAAGTATAACTTCAATACTGGTTATTATCTATCCTGCTATGATGGATATGTAGAAAAAAGACGGCGTGACTGCGCTTCCGGGGGTATGTGCTCGGAACTACTGATAAATTTACTGAATCAACGCGTTGTAGATGCGATCTACTGCGCTGTCAATAACGGAGATCCGCATAAGTTTTACATATGCAGCCGACTTACAACGGAAGAAGAAATTAGGCAGAATACCCGAAGCGCCTATTATCCGATAGAAATTTCACAGACTGTGGAATCTATACGGAAACGCGATGAAAATGTTGCTATAGTCTGTCTGCCCTGCCAAGCGAAAGCGCTTCGGCTGGCTATGAAACAGGACAAAAGGCTAGAGAGTAATGTTAAATATATTATTGGCCTTGTTTGCGGCGGTCTTCCCGGAAAAGCAATGGTAGAATATATCGCAAGGGCAATTAACATAAAGCTTGACGATATAACCCGAATAACCTTCCGGGAAAAAGATGACGATGTCAAGTGCAACAATTGTCAGATAAAATTCTATGACAGAAATGGATGCTTGAAGGGGATATCACGCTTTCATGGCGAGGCATTTGGTTTTGCGTTTTTCAATAAGTTTTTCAGCTATGACGCCTGCTGGACCTGTGACGATATATTTGCCGAATACGCAGATATTGTGTTTGGAGATGCCTGGTATAAGGAGAATACACAGGAAATCTTGGGGACTTCCATCTGCCTTGTAAGAAACTCTGATCTTGATAAGATAATCCCTGAGATGGGAGAGAACATTAAACCAGTAGATGTGGAAAAGCTAGTTGAGGCGCAGAAAAATGTCGGCGTTGTTGATAGGAAAAAAAACCTTTCTGCTGAATATGCAAACATATTCCGCAGAAAGGGGTATGTAATCAGTAATAACATCGAAAATAAGCTTAACTTCAAAGCAAAAGTGAAAAGCCGACTATACATACTGTTTAATGCTTATGAAAGAAAACAGTGGAAGAAATATAAAGCTGGAAACATTACTTTCAGCCGGTTGGATAAACGCTTGCACCTGAGTGTAAACATTAAGAGGAGGATTCATTTATGAAAATTGCAACAGTTACAATATATGATGCTTTAAATTGCGGAAGCTATTTACAGGCTTATGCTCTGCAGCATGTTATTGAAAAAATGGGACATGAGACCGTAATTCTTGACGGAAGAAAATATAATTTTTATAAACTTCTGCGTAAGTGGGTTAAAAGAAATGATACTCTTTTTCATATAAGACAACTTTTAAAATATAAACGGGACATCAAGAAGTTGAAAATATGCCGCGATATCAATTGTCATTTTGACAAGGCAATAATAGGAAGCGATGAAGTGTGGAATATCAAAGGACATTTTGATCATGTTCCGCAATTTTTCGGTCGTGATATAAATGCCAACAGTATTATTGCTTATGCACCGAGCATTGGTTTTTGCAGTGTTGAGGACTTTTGTAAAAGTTCGGAAGCTCAGGAGATAAAAAAGTTTCATATGGTTTTTCCCAGAGATTCTGCCACACATCAAGCCTGCTTGAAAATGTTAAATCAAGAATGCCCCATAGTATGTGATCCGACTATACTATTTCTTGATGGGTGGATAGATATCGTTAAAGACTATCCGGTCCCAAAGGAGAAGTATGTTCTTTATTACAGTTATCTGGATAATACACCAATGAAGGAGAATATTATCAGATACGCCCATTCACGTGGGCTTAAGGTTGTTTGCGCAAACTTTAACTACAAGTGGGCGGACAAGATTGTTTTACCGTCTCCGCTTGAATTTTTGAACTTTGTTTATCATGCAGAGTGTGTTTTTACAAGCACTTTCCATGGATCCGTATTTTCAACGATCTTTAAAAAGCCTCTGGTGGTAAGACCGAGCGGACCCAAGGTGGTTGACTATCTGCAAATGGTAGGGTTGGATAGCAGAATATACAAAGATGGAATGGAATACGAGCCGTTTGAAAAAATGGTTGAGCAGACAATAGATTATGATCAGGTATATGCGGTACTTGAATCGCTTAAAGATAAATCTATTGCCCTGCTGTCAGACGCAATTATGTCAAAATAAAGCTATGGTGGATGAACATGAGCTACAAAACTATACTTTATAAATACCATATATGATTTTAGTGGTGGCAGATGATACGCTGGGCTTTGAGGGCAATGACCCCGCCAGGCATGGTAAGTTTGATGCCGGAGAAGTTTCATTGGTATACGCGGTGTCATCCATATTTGTGCGGCGATGCATAATCTGCCTATACGGCTAGTTTTGAAGATGATAAAAATTTAAGAATGAGTGAGACATTAAAGAAATACGAAGATCTAATAGGAAGGTGCTGTAAAATGACTTTATTGAATAAGAAAAAAATACTTATTACCGGAGCCGCTGGATTTATTGGATTTTTTCTTTCGAAGCGCCTGCTTGACATTGGATGTAATGTTATTGGTGTAGACAACCTTAATGATTACTATGATGTAAATTTGAAGCTTGCCCGTCTCAATTTACTTAAACCTTACGAGAAGTTTGAATTTTTCAAAATGGACATTTCAGATAAATTAGCGATAAATGAGTTATTTGATAATGAGAGGTTTGACATCGTAGTAAACCTAGCTGCTCAAGCCGGAGTCAGGTATTCTATAACTAATCCCGAAGTATATATAACCAGCAACATTATTGGATTTTTCAACATCCTCGAAGCCTGCCGGCATAATACTGTAGAACACCTTGTGTATGCTTCCAGTTCTTCAGTTTATGGGACAAATAAAAAGGTGCCTTACTCGACCGATGATAAGGTAGATAATCCAGTTTCCCTTTATGCTGCAACTAAAAAGTCAAATGAACTTATGGCCCATGTATATTCAAAACTCTATAAAATACCTACAACGGGTCTTCGTTTTTTTACTGTATACGGGCCAATGGGAAGGCCGGATATGGCCTATTTTAAATTCACTGATAAAATCGTGAGAGGAGAGAAATTACAAATATACAACTATGGTGATATGAAGCGCGACTTCACGTATATAGATGATATTGTAAATGGCATTGTCAATGTAATTGGTAAAGTCCCCAATGAAACTGAAGAAGGTGCACCATATAAGATTTATAATATAGGTAACAATAAGCCGGAAAACCTGTTATATTTTGTTGAAACGCTTGAAAAATGTCTTATGAAAGAAGGAATTATTGATAAACCTGCAGAGAAGGAGTACCTTCCCATGCAGCCGGGCGACGTATATCAGACATATGCTGATGTGGACGAGCTTGTTCGGGACTTTAACTTTAAGCCAAGTACAAGTCTCGAAGAAGGGCTTTCACGTTTTGCCAAGTGGTATAAAGATTACTATTTAGGTGAACTTTAAAATCACTGGAAAAATATTTTTATGCTATTTGTACTAAGTTCGTATATAGGAGGCTGAGTCATGAAAATTACGGTAGCGGGTATGGGCTATGTAGGACTGGCAAATGCAGTATTGCTAGCACAACATAATGAAGTAGTCGCATTTGATATTATGCGGGAAAAAGTCGAAATTGTTAACAACCTTAAATCACCAATCATAGATGCGGAAGTCGAGGAATACCTTGCTTCGAAGAAATTAAACCTATCAGCTACTACTGATGCTTATAAAGCGATAGAAGGTGCAGACTATGTGATAATTGCAACACCAACAGACTATGATCCTGAGAAAAACTACTTTAACACAAGGTCAGTTGAAGCAGTAATAGCCAACGTTCTTTCTATAAATCCGGATGCAACAATGATAATCAAATCAACTGTGCCCGTAGGTTATACAAAAAAAGTCAGGGAGATGTTTGAAACTGACAATATCATATTTTCCCCGGAATTCTTAAGGGAAGGCAAAGCTTTGTATGACAACCTTTATCCATCCAGGATAATTGTCGGTGAAAGATCTGAAAGGGCAAAGAAGTTTGCCGACCTGATGGTCCAAGGTGCAATAAAAAAGGATGTTCCTGTGCTCTTTACAGACTCCACTGAGGCCGAGGCCATTAAACTGTTTGCTAATACATACCTGGCACTGAGGATAGCTTTCTTCAACGAGCTTGATACATATGCCGAACTCAGGGGTCTTGATACAAAGCAGATAATAGAAGGCGTATGCCTTGATCCCAGGATTGGGAACTTTTATAACAACCCCTCATTTGGATATGGTGGATATTGCCTGCCAAAAGATACAAAGCAGCTATTGGCAAACTATGCAGATGTACCGAACAATCTTATCAAAGCCATCGTAGATTCGAACAGGACAAGGAAAGATCACATCGCCGATATGATCCTTAAGAGAAAGCCAAATGTCGTAGGCATATATCGCCTTACTATGAAAAAGAATTCTGACAATTTCAGGGCGTCTTCAGTGCAGGGCGTTATGAAGAGAATAAAAGCAAAGGGCATTGAAGTGGTAGTTTATGAGCCCTGGCTAAAAGAAAAATCGTTTTTCAATTCAAGGGTTATCACTGATCTGGAAGAGTTTAAGAGGATATCTGATGTAATCGTATCCAACAGGATGTCAGAAGAACTTTCGGATGTGGCGGAAAAGGTGTATACTAGAGATATATACGGTAGGGATTGATATAGCAATACTAGTGGGAAGGTATGAAGATTATTAAGAAGAAACCATTCAAAATATGCATATCACTTATAATTATTGCTTTTATTGGTTACTGCTTAGTTGGTGTTCTCGATAAAAGCAATAACAGCGATAATGTTTTGCCTTCCGGTCTCCCTGATGACGAAATGATCATAGTACCTTCACCTCCTGAGACCGATAAAAAAGATAACAGTTTAGCAAATAAGCTTCTTGACAGATTTGGGATCATTTCAATAGAAGATGAAGAAGTACCATTGTCAGGTCTGTCTTATAATGCCAGGGATGTAGGCATGATCCCGAATGATAAGAGCAAAGCATTGCATAATGCCAATCAGCTGATAAGAACCCTGAATGTAAAAGGAAGAATAGTGATAGATGATAAATACTATATTACTACGCCTTCAGAGTCGTTAACTTCCAGCGAGATCGAGATTACAGGAATGCCAGATGCTGAAATTATTGCCGACAATGCATACAATATTAAACTGTTTGACCCTGCTTTGCTTAAAAGAATCACTATAAAAAATGTAAGGTTCACGAACCTGGACAAAGCAAATACCTTTTTGATTGTTTATAATGATAAAAAAATAAGCAATAAGGTAGAGAGAGTCGATGTCCAGGGTTGCACGTTTTCCGGTAACATTTCGCTATACAGACAATATGGCAACACTGATGTTGACCCTGATGACACAGATTTCGGCATAGATGAATTTAAATTTATGAATAATATCGTATCGAATACTAAACTCTCTTTTATAGTTCTTATCGACATACCTGTTAGAAGATGCGAGATAGTCGGTAATTCAATTAGGAACTTTACATATAAGTTTTTCAACCTGTCAATTACGAATGATGCTCCTTACGGCTATAAGCTCTTTGATCGCTCATCATACCTTAGGGTCGAAAATAACAGCGTTGTATGTGATGATGATTGGTGGGGCGAAACATCATCGGGCCTGTATTATACATTCGTTTTATTTGAAGGTGATGAAGTTTTATATAATAACAATCATGTGGAAGGTATGAAGACCCGGAGCGATTTTGCTGTGTACGATGCTTATTTGAGTGCGCGCGTTGTTAACTATACCAATAATACATGGAAGAACAATATTTGCTTTGCACCTGGAAAAACCAACAATACTTTGCTGAAATCAAAGGGAGGAGGTTCAAAACCTCTTATCAGAAACTACACGGGTAATAGGTTTATTGTAGAGGAGGATTATGCCGAAAGGTTAGGTCAATCCAAGGAAAATTTATATGTTTATTTTATGAGCCTGACACAGTATGCTGAATCATACAATATAAATAATAACTTATTCGATGTTTATGATCTGAGATTTCCTGCTTCGAGTATACAGGTAGGCAATTTCATTTTTTCAGAAAATACTGTCAGGGCTAAAAAATCATCGGGTAATCTAGCGATTGTCAGGACAGATGATAGCTATGAAGTCAATTCGATTATTATTAGCAATAACACAATAGATCTTGGTGAAAAAGCCGAGCAGACCTTTAATCTTATAAAAATGGTAAATACAAGTAAAGACAATAAGAAAAGCATTAATAAGATTAGTGTGACTAACAATAGCATTTCGGCACCGCTCGGTTACTTTTTATATGAGGTGTATGCTGACAATATCTTATTTACAGGCAACAAAATTAAGAGTACTGACAATAGATATCCGGGATTTGCTTACGGAGGAAGATTCATAGAAAGTAATATATTTGACAATGATATAGAATCCAGGAATTCGATTACTTTTTTTGAAGGCAGGCAACGTTATGGAGAAGGCACTAAATATGAAATTCTTAATATAGCAAGAAACAACTATGTCAGTGGAGACAATGGGATGCATCTGGATCTTGATTACAGTTCTGATACTCCGACCACTTATAAAAGATTATATACTTTTAATACAACAGAGGGTACGTTTGAGTTTTATTATACCTTCACGTTGAGTTATAATCCTGTAATGAAATGTGCAGAAGTTACATTTACTGACAGTAAAGGTGAAACTAAAACGTATAGATTAGGCGATACTAATAAATCTACAAATGGCCATGGACAGTTCGTTGGATTTATTGATACCAATGGGATAAAAGCAGGAGATTTACCTTTCAAGGTAAGATTTTTCAACTACAAGGATAGTGCTGGGTTTTACATATCGGAATATAACAGTGCTTATTCTGAGATCAAAATTGAAACTGTCAGCTATGAATCAGATAATATAATTACAAATTCAGGAGAGAGCCATGGATAAGGTAAGCGAGGCGATTATAAAACTGCTTGCTGCATCGACCGGCTGTGGAGAATTATACAATATAGATCTCGATCAGTCTGAGTGGGAGAAACTTTATAAACATGCGTTTGCACATAGGATAGATTCTATTATTTTAGAAGAGGCAAGCAAATACGGCAGTAGCATATGTCCGGACTTGTTTGCAAGGTGGAAGAATAACACAATCATACAAGTCCTGAGGTATACTGAGCGTTTATACAGCGTGAGAGAATTATTAAGCTTATTGGAAAATAATAATGTACCTATTATGGTACTGAAAGGATTGCATTATAAATATTTATATAAAGCCCCTGATATGCGGATGATGAGCGATGTCGATCTGCTGACCACAAAAGGTTCGCTTCAGAATGCATGTGATATTTTTCAAAGCTTAGGATACATCAACATAAAGAAAAATGATCCGAAGCATTACGTTTTTGTGAAAAAAAACAGTATCCCGATAGAACTACATTTTTCATTATTTACAGAAAGCAAGCGCAAGATTGCGATAAACTTTAACAAAGAAATTTGGGAATCTGCTTACTATTTTGAAAAAGATGGAATGAGATTCCTTGTTCCTTCATATGCCAATCAGTTGATTTACTGTTGCATACACATGACAAACCATTTTGGTGAGGGTGACCTTGTATTGAGGCAGGTTTCGGATTTCAACCTTTTGGTGAAACATTGCAGCAGTTTTATTGACTGGGACCAAGTGCTGAACAAAGCACATCAGTATGGTGTCGGGAAATTTATGGAAACGATGCTGTATATATGCAACGTACTATTCGCACTTGATATACCTGAATCTATAGTAAGCCGATATGATAAGCAAAAAGAATATGTGGATAAGTTTATTGATATAATATTGGAATCCGGGTACTTAGTTGGTAAAGATGGAAAAGCGTTCACCAGCAGGATAATTGCATCTTATATTGATTCGTCCGGCAACGGATTGCTTTCAAAATTCAGCTATATTTTTCCGTCGGGAGAAAAACTTAAAACATCTTATCCTTATGTAGCAAAATGCGGTTTATTGTTGCCGGTCGCTTGGGTACATCGCCTGATAAATATTTTACTTAGGAAAGATTTAAGCTTTTCAGATAAGATTCCAGATGCCAGAGCAGTCAATGAATATGTAAAGATATTCAAATGGTTAGACATTAAAAGAAATAATGACTAATGGGAGTAATAGTTGACAGATAATGCTTGGATGTTATAATTTCTGTGTTGATTATGAATGGAGGTTGCTATGGTTGAAATAGCTGTTAAGGATTTATTCAGGATATTGTTGAAAAGATGCTGGATCATTTTTATTTGTATTATTTTTTTCGGTGCCGCTTCATACATTTGGACAAATCACTATGTCGTTCCAATGTATACGGCAAGTACAACGCTCTATGTTGGTAAAAACACCGAAGAGTTTGGTATCCAGCCGACAGATTTGTCCTTGGGCACGAACCTTATTTTGGATTATAGGGAAATAGCAAAAAGCAAACTGGTAGCCAATGAAATAATAAACGAGCTTGGACTGAAGATGAGTGCCGGGGCGATGGCGGGAAGGATAAGTGTAAACCAGCGTGGTATGACGAGAATTATTGAAATATCGGTCACGGATCGGGATCCACAGATGGCGATGGTTATAGCTAATACGGCAGCTGAGGTCTTTAAGCGGAAAGTAGTAGAGATAATGCAGGTAGAGAACATCCAGATCATTGACAGAGCTGAACTGCCGAGGTTTCCTGTATCGCCGAACAAGAGGATGAATTATATGGTTGGGATCATATTAGGTCTGGCATTAGGTGTAGGATTAGTTTTCCTGATTGAATTTCTGGATGACACAATTAAAACTCCTGAGGACGTACAGAAATATACCGGCCTTTCTGTTATAGGCACTATACCTGTATTTCACAGGAAAGGAAGGAGAGCCTGAATATGTATGATGAGAACATAGTTATCACTCATTCCGATCCGAAGTCTCCTGTATCGGAAGCATATAGAGTCCTCAGGACTAACATACAGTATTCCGGTATTGACAGGCAGATTAAAACGATAGTTGTGACAAGTTCCGGTCCCATGGAAGGCAAGACCACAACCGTAGTCAATCTGGCCGTTACATTTGCGCAGGCTGGCAACCGGGTATTGCTCATTGATTCGGATATGAGAAAGCCAAAGATCCATAAGGTATTCATGATGCCCAATTCGAGCGGGCTCACCAACTTACTGGCATTGCATGATGATTATAAATTATATGTAAGGTCAAGTGATATACCAAACCTGGATATACTTCCGTGTGGTACAATACCGCATAATCCTTCCGAACTCCTTTCATCCAGGACAATGAAAGAGTTTATGGAAGAGGTGAAACAGGATTACGATATCATTTTCATGGATGCTCCGCCTGTTGGCAATGTTACAGATGCTGCCATCATTTCGACTTTTGTAGATGGTACAGTATTGGTAGCTTCTTCAGGCCATGTGAAGATAGGCGCCCTTAAGCACGCTAAGGAACTGCTTGACAAAGTGAATGCGAATATCCTGGGGGTAGTCCTGAATCAGATCGATAAGAAATCCGGAAGCGACTATTACTATTATCAATACAGCTATTACGGTGAAGACGAGAAAGTAAGGAAGAAGAGAAAGAGGAAAAAAGGAAAAGCTCAGATGTCTGAGTCTCAAATCCGATCAAAATGACATCCATAGAAGCAGGAGGAACTCAAATTGTTTGCAGACATCCATTCTCACATACTTCCTGCACTGGATGATGGAGTCAGTGATATTGAAGAGGCTGTTAAGGTATTAAGGGCAGCAGAGTTGAGTGGCACAAAACATATTGTCGCTACCCCTCACTATATATCAGGCACATTGGAGAATGATTACAACATAATCAGGCAAAACACTGAGGATCTGCGGAAAATTTCTGCGGATGCGGGACTGGATATCGATATATACGTTGGTGCGGAAGTATTTATAAGCCCCGATATACCTGAACTGGTAGAAAAAGGGACCATCATTACTCTTAACTATTCCTCTTTTATTCTGATTGAACTTCCCATGGATAACATCCCATTATATACCGATGACGTGTTTTTTAGTTTGCAAATAAAAGGATTGACGCCGATCATTGCGCATCCTGAAAGAAATGCCGAAATAAGGCGCAATCCAGGTTTGCTTTGCAGCTTCAATGAAAGAGGGATCCTTGCACAGGCTAACGCAGGCAGCATAACAGGGCTGTATGGCAGGGATGTCAGGAAAGCTGCATTAAAATTCATTGGGATGGGCCTGATCCAATTTGTCGGTTCTGATGTGCATTCAGCAGAAGGACGGTCAACTGCGGATCTCAGGAAAGCGGAAGCAATAGTGAGGAAAAAGTTTGGTAAAGAAATTGCACGTGATTTGTTCTATAATAATGGTATTGCTGTTATAGAAAACAGAACGTTAGTTGTTGAGTAACAGGAGGACTTACGATGAAAATTAAGAAAGGTTACATGGTAAGGGACATTGCAGATACGTATATCGTTGTTCCGGTGGGGGAAAGAGTTATCGACTTCAAGGGAATAATGACACTCAATGAAACAGGATATTTTCTATGGAATAAGCTGACAGACGGCATTTCGTACGACGATCTCCTGAAAGCGCTCCTTGATGAGTATGAGGTCGATGAGGCTACAGCAAGGGCTGACCTTGATGAGTTTTTAGGTGTAGCCCGTGAAAATGGCGTAATTGAAGAATAAATAAATTAGTGGAGTCTGTAAATATGAACAGTACTGCAAGAAACAACAATCAAATTGCTGAGACCTGGAAAAGAACGGAAATGTCTTTGGCAGAGCGTGCGGCTGTAAAGCATATACCTCTTGGAGGCATATTTGAGCTTACACCCAGGTGCAACCTGAGATGCAAGATGTGCTATGCCAAGCTGGACAATCATGAGATGGATAAGACAGGCAGGGAGAGAACTGCGAAAGAATGGATTTCATTGGCTGAGGAAGCTATAGCTGCAGGGACACTTAATCTTTTGCTGACTGGTGGAGAGCCTTTTATCCGCAGTGATTTCGAAGATATATATACTGCTTTGGCAAATATGGGGTTTATCATCACGATAAATACCAATGCAACACTTATGTCCCCAAGGTTGCAGAAACTATTTCAGAAATACCCGCCGACTGCAATAAATGTAACTCTTTATGGGGCATCAAAAGATACTTATGCTAAGGTATGCGGCAATCCGGAGGCCTTTGATCAGACGATTAGGGGATTGGAGTTACTTTCAGAAGTACCCACTACACTGGAAGTACGTACTACCTTTATTAAGGATAACATGAATGAGCTGGATGAACTGCGAACCATTGCAAATAGGTTTACGAAACGTTTTGCTATAAACACCAATATATTCAAAGCAATACGCGGCGCGCATAGTGACGCTGAGAACTGCCGTTTGGAACCAGAGCAGATAATCGAACTTGTAGATGCAAATAAAAAGTATTATAAAGACCATTCCCTAAAAAACGGTAAGTTTATTGAAGACTTTATGGAGAAAGATCAAAATGCAGGCACCAAAGAGCATGATTACAACATAAAACCAGAAATCCTTCCATGCCTGGCGGCAAAATCAATGTTCTGGATAACATGGGATGGAAAAATGTTGCCATGCGGGACATTTTCGAGTCCCTTCACTTTACCTTTTGAAGAGGGTTTCAAAAAGGCATGGGACAGGCTGCCTGGCTTATTTGAAAACATCGAAAAACCTAAGGAATGTTTAGAATGTGAGGATGGAAAAGATGGTTGCTCAAACTGCCCGGCTCTACTCCAGGCTGAAACAGGTTCATTTAACAAGACATCTCCTTATATATGTGGTATAACTAAGGAAATAAGAAAAAAATTGAAGGAACAGGAGAAAACAGTTGATATAAAATCAGTTTTGTGTTAACTTATCATTATTATTTATTTAATGGGAGGGAAACCAGATGAAGAAATCGTATGCAAAACCGGTTCTCGATGTAAAAGCATATGCCCAGTTTGAAAATGTTTTTGCTTATTGTACCAATAATAAAGTCGACCACCCGAAAAAAAATTGTGCATATTACGTTGGAAATTGGAACGAGTCACAATTATCGAACCATCACAATTTGAATACCAGCAACTAATGCTTTTAATACAGGCATGCTTTTGTATGCCTGTATTTATTTTTTTATTTCATTGGAGGGCTTGACTTGCATCTTCTGAAAATCGCAGATATACCTTTATGTATAAATGCACATGAATGGGTTTTATTTGATAATCTTAAGAGTTTTTTTGATGTCAACTCGAAGCCCGAATTTACTATTGATATTATATTCAAAGATATTCCGACTGTTAATATAGATAAAGCGGAAATAATGATTGAAACTGCTGTTGAATTGATTTTCAGACTACAGGGAAAAACTTATATAAAATATAAACATGATACGAGCATTCCTTCGCTGCTGGTTATCAATGACGACTGGACATTCTGTTCAGTTTACATTGATTCTGTTTACGATAAACCTGATGATATCTTAATTACTGAAGATGTATCCAGAGCGATTTTTATGACTCTGAGGACGATACTTATTCCTGTACTTGCAAAGAAATCAACGTTAATGATCCATTCGAGTTCGATAATTTGGAAGGACAGGGGTATAGTATTTTCAGCTCCTTCAGGGACCGGAAAGACCACACACACGAACATCTGGAAACAGTTGTACGGAGCGCGGATACTTGATGGTGACGTAACAGCCGTGAGGGTTGAAAATGGGGAAGCAGTTGCGTATGGACTACCATGGTGCGGTACATCCAATGAATTTCTGAATGAAAATGTTTGCCTGGATTCTATTGTATTTCTCGAGCAGGCAAAAGAAAATCATATATATAAGCTACGTTACGAAGAAGCTGTGATGAGGATTCTATCAAGAGCTTTTCTGCTTCCACTGAACAGTAAGATGATGGATCTGTACATTGATATTGCAGATAAAATAGCGAAAGCTACAGACTGCTATGTTCTGGAATGCCTACCTGATCAAAGCGCTGTTGAGTTGGTGAAAAAGTGCCTGGAAGAAAAATCACGGAATTAAGTCCCCTGATGGAGGAAGGCTGCAAAATAAAGATACCGCTGAAAGGCTTAAGCATGTATCCTTTCATTGTAGGGGGAAGAGACGAAGTAATGCTGTCCGGCATTGGGGACAGGCCTCTTAAGAAAAATGATATAGTTTTGTATATCAGCAGCGATGGGACACAGGTCCTTCACAGGATACATCATATCGGTAAAAACGGCTATTTCATGCTGGGAGACGCACAAACCGTAATCGAAGGACCGATCCAAAGAGAGAATATATATGCTATAGCCGAAACCATTATCAGGAAGGGAAAAGCGATTTCATGCAGTAACTTGCTTTATAGGGCAGCCAGCTGTACATGGCTTGCCTTGAGGCCAGTGAGGCCATTTATCATACGTGCCGCTTTACGGATCCTTTCCTTTATCAGAAAACTGAAGAACGGTTTCGGTCTTGGTATTATTCTATGAGAAGGGGTCAATATGAAAAGAATTATCATTGCTTTAATGCTGATCCTGATTTCGTTTTCGACTCTTTTCAGGGGTCTGTATTTTTCGTATGAAGCTTACGGGATTCTTGCTGCGCTGGCTCTGCTCTCGGCGCTTTATTTTATTTCCAAAATAAAGCGCGAGGAGCCTGTCCGCTTCAACATACCGTTCCTGGCTGCCTGTCTCGGACTCGTCGCGGCAACCGCATTGAGTTTTGTCAATGCTGCAAACCCGAGGGAGAACTTTGGAACGCTTCTGCTCCACAGCGAACTTGTTGTTGTGTTCATTGTGATGTACGACCATTTTTATGAAAAAAAGCAGCAATTCATCAGGTACATGATGATGCCGGTTGTCGCGGCGGGTTTTGTGTGTGCTGTGGTTGGCCTGATGGCCATGACCGGCAAATTCAACATACTCGAAGCAACTGTACTTTTCGGAAGGCTCGGATCCACATTCCAATACGCAAACACTGCGGCCATATACTTTGTTATTTGCCTGGTATTTGCGATAACTATCGCGGACACGGAGGCAAATATCTTTATCGGTTCAATTGCAGCAGGCATAAGCAGTATTCTCTTATATGCCTTCTTTATGACAGGTTCAAGAGGCGGGTACCTTGTGGCGATGTTTATTGCCCCGCTATTCCTGCTGGTGCTCCCGTCATCCAAGTGGATAAACAGTATGATATGCCTGGTATCAGCCGCAGTACCTGTTTTTATTACGTTCCGGAATTTCAATGACGCAACCGCGCAGCACAGTGTACCCGGTGCTGCATTTAGTCTTGCAGTTTCATTTTTTATTGCCGCTGTGATGTATGCCCTGCTTTCTGCTGTATACAGGGTCATAACAAAGGGCAAAGAATTGACTGCGCCGAAAGGTACGAGGCTTATTCTTGGCGGCGTCCTTGCCGCTGTACTGGTCCTTTCCTTTATTTTCAGGGAAGAACTGGTCGGATTGCTTCCGGATATAATGGCAAGGCGGCTCGGGAACCTGATAAATTCGGGGTTTAATGATATCAACATTCAAATAAGGCTGTATTATAACCGGGATGCGCTGAAGCTTATATCTTCCAACTGGCTCACAGGTCTTGGAGGGGGCGGCTGGAAGGCAATGTACCAGACTGTTCAGGACTACTCATACATTGCGAGTTTTGTACATAATCATTATTTCCAGGTGTTTGTTGAAAACGGGATAGTCGGATTTATATCATTCTTGGCTATGGCTGTTATATCTGTGGTTGCCTGCATTTCTTCGTATCTCAGATCAGACAACATAACTGTGAAAACATATATGGCCGGTTTGCTTTGCGCGTTGGTTTCCCTGGCTGTGCATGCTGCAGGAGATTTTGACCTGTCGTTTATCTCGCTTATGCTGCTTCTCTTTACCATGTATGCCGCGGCAATGACTGATGTAGCGGGCAATGGCACGAGTAAAGATCAAAAAGGTAAAACCGGAAAAGGCAATGTGTGCAAAATAGCCCTTGTGATTGTCAGCTCAGCGATTTTCTCATTTTACGCACTTTACTTTACAGGAGCGCATTACGAAAACGAAGGGTTTAAACATGTGCAGAAAAAAGATTTTAAGACAGCCCTGGTATACTATGCAGAGGCGCACAGGCTCGACCCATACAATTCGGCATATAGCTTTGAACTAGCCAAGCTATACCATTATTTCGGCAGAATCAGCCAAAACGATGCTGACAGGCAGCTATGGTTTGAAAGGGCGATCACGGCAGGCGAAACGAGTGTAACCGGGAATAAAAACTATCCCGCTTACATGAAAACCTTGGTGAATATTTATATTGATTCCGGCAAGCCGCTTCAGGCTTTGGAATTGGCTCAGAAGCTAGTGCCCTGTCAGAAATACAGCAGCGAGGTCTATGAGCTTCTTGCAGCGAGCCTGATCGAAGCCGCGCGTTATTATAAGGAAAATTCCGATATCGGAAAAGCTAAGGAATTGCTGAGAATGTGTGTTGAAATAGATCAGGACCCTTACCTGCACAGATCGGTTATAACCAAACCTCATGATATCGGATCTGCAGAAAAAATTGCGGGTTACAGGCATAGTTCGAAGCTGAAACAATATCTGGAAACAGCAAAGGCTATGCTTGATGCCATGCAATAACGGAAATTTTTATTATGAAGTGTTGCATAAAAATTACATCTATAATATAATAGAGTTCGTTAATAAAGGGGGAAGTGGAATGAAGAAACTGTTGAGTCTGGTTCTGGCAGTGATAACTGTCTTCGTTATGGCCGGTACATGTTTTGCTGAGTCCGAGGTCACAATCGATGATGAAAAGACAGCAGCTGCACCGTTGAGGAACGTAGACGTTGCTACATATGACGAAGAGCAGCATGTTATAGAAATCGAAGATGAAGCTGTTGCACAGTCTGGCGTAGTTAGTCTGAATGACGAAAGTATACCTAAAGCTATGCCTAAAACAGGAGGTATCCCTGCTGAAGCCTTTTACGCTGCAGGAGCATTGCTGATCGTGGCAGCATTGTTGCTCATGGGGAAAAAGACTAAAGCGGAGCAATAATATATATAAAAAAGCAAAGTGTAGAAGTTTGAAGGGATTCGCTGTATTTTGCGGAATCCCTTTTTCGCAATCTGAATATTCAGCTCTTTTTGTGATGTGATACACCTGTAGTGCTGGGCCACGGGTGATATTGAGAGGAGACATATCGATCATACGGGAAAAGGTGGTTTACATAAAAAAGAAACGACTACTCGCTATCATACTGTTAATTGCCGGCATGCTGATAGCTGTATATCCTTTGGCGGGACAGCTATATGCAAAATACCAGGAAGACAGAATGCTGGAAGAATGGCTGAACTGCATTGATGCAGGCGTTTTGGAGGATTTGGCCGTCACAGATCCGGAGACAGCTTATGCGCAACTTGGAGAAGCATTTGGGATTGATGGCGGCGAAAGCAGTTTCAGCAAAGCAGACGTTGCAGAAAGTAATGAAGGTACATATGCACAAGCTGGAGAGAGGTTGACAGTATCATATGATACAGGCGGCGGTGCGAAGGGCAGCTCGGATCTGTCAGAGCAAAGAGTGCTTGGCATAATCCAGATTCCAAAAATAAAAGTGAAAGAGCCGATCGTAGAGGGTGTCGAAAAATCAAACTTAAGAGCCGGGATCGGGCACATACCAGGTACGCCTTTGCCGGGGCAGCCTGGTAACTGTGCTCTTGCAGGACACAGGAATTTTGCCTTTAAAAAGCTGTTCAGAAGACTTGATGAACTTGAAAACGGTGATGAAGTTGTTATTTTGACGAAGGCAGAGATGCTGAGATATACGGTGACGGGAAAGGTTGTCGTGGAACCTGATGATGTATCTGTTCTTCAGGGAAGCGATGACAGGAGCATGATTTCAATGATCACGTGTACGCCCATGTATATTCACTCTCACAGGCTGGTCGTTTTTGGAGAGCTTGTGGAGCGTGTACCGAGGGAACCATGATAGCTTTACATATTTACTTATGAGCAGATGACAGGACAGCCCGTGATCAGTAATTGCAAAAAGGCAGATTGCGGGCTTTTTTATACAGAAGGTATCCTCCGGTTATAATTCTGTTACTGATTGCGGAAAACTATGTCAGGAGGGTGACTGATTCATCGACAAATCTGATTGACTTCTGGGAGTCTCATTTGTATTATAATTATAAACTCGCAAAATAATTGCAGGGCATTTTAAGTTTATTGCATAAAAATCAGGATTGCTGTTTACGGTTGCTAAAAATTTACTTCTATACAAAGAATAAAGGATGGACGGTATGAAAAAACTGGGACTGAATGAAATAAGGGAGCAGTATCTGCGTTTTTTTGAAAGTAAAGGGCATTTGCGCCTGC